>Ga0209759_1000373_pt1 | contig 56051 bp, 38 predicted proteins | sample AraplaCL_Col_mMS_FD_184261 | JGI IMG/M metagenome (GOLD analysis project Ga0209759, IMG submission 184261) | Arabidopsis root microbial communities from the University of North Carolina, USA - plate scrape CL_Col_mMS (SPAdes) (version 2) | ecosystem: Host-associated > Plants > Roots >...
AAACCAATGGCAAGGCCGAGCGCTTCATCCAGTCCGCCTTGCGCGAGTGGGCCTACGGCTGGACATACCAGAACTCAGCACACCGCGCCAAGGCTCTCGCCAGCTGGCAGCACCACTACAACTGCCATCGGCCTCATAGCGGCATCGGTGGCGTGTCGCCCATCTCCAGGGTCAGCACTTCAAGACACGACCTGTTGACGGTTCACAACTAGACCCTGGTCGTGCCGCGCTGGCGGACGTGGATTCTGCGACTGCGCTTCGCTCCGCGCAGAATGACGGGCCTGGGATGGCGCGGCCGCGACCTGGCTGGCGGCCGGGCAATTGCAGCCTCGTCATCCTGCGCGCAGTCGCAGGATCCACGTGGGCCGGCCTGCCGGCCGCCCGGAAACGACCAGGGCCGCGGACGCGGCCCTGTCGGTCATGCGGCGGCCAGGCGCCCGGTCACCAGAACTTCCACCACGCCTTGGGCTTGGCGGCCTCGTTGAAGTCGCTGTTCGGGAAGTTCTTGTCCAGCACGCGCTGGGCGTCGTCGCGCAGCGTCGTCAGGCCCAGCCTGTCGTAGGCCTTGACCATGATGGACAGCGCCTCGGCGGTGGAGGCCGTCTGCGGGAACTCGAGCACCGATTCCTTGGCGCGGTTGGCGGCGGCCACGTAGGCCGCGCGGCGCATGTAGTACGCGGCGACGCGCACCTCGTATTCGGCCAGCATGTTGACGGTGAAGTCCATGCGCAGGCGGGCGTCGGCCGAGTACTTGGAATCGGGGAACTGCTCGGTGAGCTGCTTGAACGACTGGTAGGACTCGCGCGCGGCGGCCTGGTCGCGCTCGGCCAGGTTCTGGCCGCTGAGGGTGCCGAGGAAGCCGAGGTCGTCGTTGAAGTTGATGATGCCGCGCAGGTACAGGGCGTAGTCCAGCGCCGGGCTGGACGGATGCAGCTTGATGAAGCGGTCGATGGTGGCCAGCGCCTGCGTCTTGTCGGCCGTCTTCCAGTACAGGTAGGCGAGTTCGAGCTGCGCCTGCTGGGCGAGAATGGAGCCCGCGGCCTTGCCCTCGATGCGGTCCAGCTGCTTGATCGCGCGGTCGTAGTTGCCCGACTCGACGTCGTCCATCGCGTCGGCGTAGAGCTTCTCCACCGGCGTGGCGTTGTCCTTCTCCGCCTGGGTGGCGCCGCACGCCGCCAGGGCGGCGGCGACGGCGATCGGCGCCAGGACAGTGGCGAGGCGGCGGAAGGCGATCGAGAAGGTCATTGGCTTGGGCTGCGCTGCGGCGTCGAAGCCGCGAACATGGAAAGAAACCCCGGAATTATATGAGCAGTGCCCCTTCAGACTTCGACGCGGACCCACGGCCCGACGAGCTCGAGCCCGACGACGACTCCTCCGAGATCCGCACCCACGCCGTCACGCTGGAGCAGCACGGGCAGCGGCTGGACAAGCTGCTGACGGCCATCGCGCCCGAGTTTTCGCGCGCCCATCTGCAGAACCTGATCGCCGACGGGCGGGTCCAGGTCGACGGTAAAGTTTCGTCAACGCCGTCCGCCAAGGTGAAGGCGGGCATGCGCGTGCAGGTCGAACTGGTCAAGCCCGCGCACGAGCTGGCGTTCCAGCCGGAGCCGATCCCGCTGAACGTGGTGTGGGAGGACGAGCACGTGCTGGTCGTCGACAAGCCGGCTGGCCTGGTGGTGCATCCGGCGGCCGGCAACTGGTCGGGCACGCTGCTCAACGGCCTGCTCGCGCGCGACCCGGCGGCGGCCGGCCTGCCGCGCGCGGGCATCGTGCACCGCCTCGACAAGGACACCTCCGGCCTGATGGTGGTGGGCCGCACGCTGCCGGCCGTCACGGGCCTGATGCGCGACATCGCCGCGCGCGTCGTCAGCCGCAAGTACCTCGCGCTGGTGCACGGGCGGCTGAAGCTCGACGAGGACACGATCGAGGCGCCGATCGGGCGCGACCCGAAGACGCGCGTGCGCATGGCCGTGGTCCACACCGGCAAGTGGGCGAAGACGGATGTCGAACTCGTCGCCTACGACCAGGGCATCGCCGCCGTGCGCTGCACGCTGCACACCGGCCGCACGCACCAGATCCGCGTCCACCTGGCGTTCCGCGGGCATCCGCTGGTGTCCGACGAGCTCTATGGCGGCCGCCCCGCGCTGGGCATGGCGCGCCAGGCGCTGCACGCGGCGCATCTGGCGTTCAAGCACCCGATCACCGGCGAGCCGCTGCGCTTCGACTCCGCGCCACCGCCCGACTTCCAGCAGGCCTGGGAGCAGATCGTCGGTGACGACCTGCTGGAGGACTTCGACGAGGACTTCGACGACGACGACGTGGATGGCTAGGCGGGCCGGGGAAACTCCGGACACGCGTCGCGCGAGATAGTCGGGGCGGCGCCCGCCAATACGGTTACAATGGGCCATTCCACCTCCAACCCGTGAGTTCGTGACCCGCCGTGAAGGCGCCCGGTCACACGTCGGCCGGAGCAAGGAATGGGGCGATTCCACCGCGCGCAGTGCTCAACGAAGCCCGCCGGCCCCGCTTTGACCTTGGAACCTGTCCCTGAACACGCGGCCGTGCAGCGTGGCCTGCGCCTCGAAGGATGGCGTCGCCATGCTGCCCCGAACCCGGTCTTTCCATTGGCCTGCGCGAGCAGGCGGATATCCGCGAATTCGTCGATGAATACCCAGGATGCCAAGCGCGTTCTCGAAACCGCGCTGATCTGTGCCAATCAGCCGCTGCCGATGCGTGCGATGCGCAGTCTGTTCGATGACCAGATCGGCAGCGACACGCTGCGCACCATGCTCGACGAGCTGGTGCGCGAGTGGACGGGTCGCGGCGTCGAGCTCGTCTCGATCGCCTCGGGCTGGCGCTTCCAGAGCCGCCCCGAGCTGCGCGAGTTCCTCGATCGCCTGCACCCCGAGAAGCCGCCCAAGTACTCGCGCGCCGTGCTCGAGACACTGGCCATCATCGCGTACCGTCAGCCGGTCACGCGCGGCGACATCGAGGACATCCGCGGCGTGATGGTGGGCAGCCAGATCATCAAGCAGCTCGAGGATCGCGGCTGGATCGAGGCCATCGGCCACCGCGATGCCCCGGGCCGCCCGTCGCTGTTCGCCACCACGCGCCAGTTTCTCGACGACCTGGGCCTGGCCAGCCTCGACCAGCTGCCCACGCTCGAGGGCGGCCTGCCGCCGTCCGACGCGCTGGCCGACCTGCAGCCCAGCCTGCTGGGCGAGGTGCAGGGCTCGCTCGAGCTCGCGCCGACGCTGGACGACGGCGCCGAGGGCGGGGCGCCGGCCGAGGACGGCGAGACCGCTGACGCCGGGAGCGAGGCCGGCGAGGCCGATGCGGAGCCGGCCGACGCTGGCGTGGCGGCGGCGCCCGTCGAGGCGGTGGCGCCGACGGATGCAGACGAGCCGGATGCGGCCGAACCGGAAGCGGACGCCGCCGCCGACGCGGCGGCCGAGAGCGCGGTCGATGCCGAGACGACCGGCCCTGAAGCCGCCGGCGCGGCCGACGTGGCACCGGCGCCGCACGCCGAGGCGCCCACGCACGCACACGCCGAGCCGACGCTGGCGCACGCCGAGGCGGCCCAGGCGGCGCGCCAGGCCGATGCCATCGCGGCCGCCATCGCGGCCGACCAGGCGCATGCCGCCCAGCTGGCCACGCAGAACCCGACCACCGACGCGCCGCCGACCCCCGGCGGCCACGCGCCCGCCACCGGCGGCGCGACCGAATCACCCGAAGACCACTGAAACAAGGTCCGCTGCAATGAGTCCCGATACCCCGGATGTGACGCCCGAGAACGCGTCGGCAGACGTGAACGCCACCGAGGGCGCGACGCCCGCTGTGAAGAAGCCGCGCGCCCCGCGCAAGACCGCCGCGCAGAAGGCCGCCGAGGCTGCCGCCGGCGGCGACGCGCCCGCGTCCGACGCCGAGGCGCCCGCGGCCCCGCGCAAGCGCGCGCGCAAGACGGCCGAGGCCGGCGAGCCGGTGGCGGCCGAGTCCGCGCCGGCCGCCGAAGCGACGCCGGCGGGCGAGGTGCTCGAGGTGCGCGAACCGCGTCCGCCGCGCGCCCGCAGGACGCCCGCGGCCGCTGCAGCGGTCGAGGCGACGGCGCCGGCCGGCGAGGCCGCCGAGCGCGGGTCAGACGACGCAGGCCGCCAGGTCGCGCAGGGCGACGCGGGCGGCGACGCCCAGGCGTCGTCCCAGGGCGGCGAAAGCGGCGAGGCGGGCGAGGGCGAGGGCCGCGAGGGCCGCCGCTCGCGCAACCGCCGCCGCCGTCGCGGCCGCCGCGGCGGTGGCGGCGACGACGCGCCCGGCGCGCGCGCCGATGGCGCCGAGGGCGACGACGAGGCCGATGGCGATGCCAGCGCCGAAGCCGACGCCGATGCCGAGCCCGGCGAGGACGACGGCGAAGGCCGGCCGCCGCGCGGCGAGCGCGGCCCGCGCCCGGAGCGCGGCAATCGCCCGGTCGTCGAGTTCTCCACGGCCGACGTCTCCGACACCTTCGCCGGCGTGCTGTCGGGCGACTACGACAACGAACCCGAGCTGGCCGAGGGCGAGAGCGCCATCCCGGCCAAGCGCGTGCTGGCCGCCGAGCCCGACGCGCCCAAGCTGCACAAGGTGCTCGCGCAATCGGGCATCGGTTCGCGCCGCGACATGGAGCAGCTGATCACCGACGGCAAGGTCACCGTCAACGGCGAGGTCGCGCACACCGGCCAGCGCATCTCGTTCGGCGACGAGGTGCGCGTCGCGGGCCGCGTCGTCAAGCTGCGCATCGCGCCGCCGCCGGCGCGCGTGATCGCGTACCACAAGCCCGCCGGCGAGGTCGTCACGATGGACGACCCCGAGAAGCGCCCGACCGTGTTCCGCCGCCTGCCGCGGCTGGCGCACGGCAAGTGGCAGTCGGTCGGCCGCCTCGACATCAACACCGAGGGCCTGCTGCTGTTCACGAACTCCGGCGACCTGGCCAACAAGCTGATGCATCCGCGCTTCGGCGTCGAGCGCGAGTACGCGGTGCGCGTGCTGGGCACGCTGGACATGGAGTCGCGCGAGAAGCTGCTGGCAGGCGTGTCCATCGACGGCCAGGAGGCCCACTTCAAGTCGATCGAGGACGGCGGCGGCGAAGGCGCCAACCGCTGGTACCGCGTCGTCATCACCGAAGGCCGCAACCGCGAGGTGCGCAAGCTGTTCGATGCGGTGGGCATGGCCGTGAGCCGCCTGATCCGCATCCGCTACGGCTCGGTGGTGCTGCCCAAGGGCCTGCGCCGCTCGGTGTGGGTCGATCTCGACGAGAACGACGTGCGCCGCCTGCGCCAGCTCGCCGGCGCCGACAACGGCGGCGGCCAGCAGCAGCGCGGTGACAAGCCGCAGCGCGAGGACGGCGGCCAGCAGCAGCCCCGCGGCGACAAGCCGCAGCGTGGCGAGCGCAGCGACCGCGGCGACCGCGGGCCCCGCGGCGAGAACGGCCAGCGTGCCAGCACCGGCGGCGGCCAGCAGCAGCCGCCGAAGCAGCGCGACCGTGATCGCGGCCGCAACCGCGACCGCGGCGGCCGCCAGGACCAGAGCCCGGCGCCGTTCCGCGAGGCGGGCGATCCGGCCTTCATCCCGAACCCGCTGCAGCAGACCTTCGACCGCCGCGCGATCCAGCAGCGCGAGCGCCCGGTCATCGCCGACTACGACGACGAGAGCGACGGCCCGATCGGCCCGATCCCGAACCCGCTGCAGCAGACCTACGACAAGCGCGGCGTGTCCGGCAACGCCAACGCCTTCATGAAGGGCGGCAAGGGCAAGCGCGGCGGTGGCGGAGGCGGCGGTGGCGGCGAGAAGCAGCCCGACCCGCTGAAGACGGCCGTCGGCTACATCGGCGCGGACACCTTCATCAAGAAGCTCAACAATCGCGGCGGCGGCGGTGGTGGGGGCCGCGGGCGCGGCCGGCGTTGAACCCCCGGGCGGGAATCGGCTCTCACCCGGGCGGCACGCTTTCTTGACCCCGCTTCGCTTATCAAATTCACCCGTCCGGTCTAAAATGCCGGGCTTTGCTCAGTTTCAGCCCTCTGGAGAATCAAAATGACCGAACGCACCCTCTCGATCATCAAGCCTGACGCCGTCGCCAAGAACGTGGTCGGCCAGATCCTGTCCCGCTTCGAAGGCGCCGGCCTGAAGATCGTCGCGGCCCGCATGATGCAGCTGTCGCAGGCCGATGCCGAAGCGTTCTACGCCGTGCACAAGGCGCGCCCGTTCTTCGGCGACCTGGTCAAGTTCATGATCTCCGGCCCGGTGATGGTGCAAGTGCTCGAAGGCGAAGGCGCCATCATGAAGAACCGCGACCTGATGGGCGCCACCGATCCGAAGAAGGCCGAGAAGGGCACGATCCGCGCCGACTTCGCCGACTCGATCGACGCCAACGCCGTGCACGGCTCGGACGCCCCGGAAACGGCCGCGAACGAGATCGCGTTCTTCTTCCCCGGCATGCAAGTCCACTCGCGTTAAGTCGCGACCCTGCGGCGCGGCTCGATCCGAGCCGTGCCCATCGGAATTCCCGCGATGACGACGCCACTCGACAACTTGCTCGACCTCGACCAGTCCGCCCTCAAGGCGTACTGCGAACGCGTGGGTGAGAAGTCGTTCCGCGCGACCCAGCTGTTCCGGTGGATCCACCATCGTGGCGTCGGCAACTTCGACGAGATGACCGACCTCGCGCGCTCGCTGCGCGCGAAGCTGGCCGGCGTCGCCGAGGTGCGCCCGCTGGCCGCGATCACCGACCGCACCTCGGCCGACGGCACGCGCAAGTGGCTGTTCGACGTCGGCCAGGGCAACGCCGTCGAGACGGTCTACATCCCCGAGGACGATCGCGCCACGCTGTGCATCTCCTCGCAGGCCGGATGCGCCGTCGGCTGCCGCTTCTGCTCGACCGGCCACCAGGGCTTCAGCCGCAACCTCACCACCGGCGAGATCATCGCGCAGCTGTGGCACGCCGAGCACCAGATGCGCGCCAAGCTCGGCCTGGGCGCCAACGAGCGCGCCATCTCCAACGTCGTGATGATGGGCATGGGCGAGCCGCTGCAGAACTACTCGCAGCTGGTGCCCGCGCTGCGCATGATGCTCGACGACCACGGCTACGGCCTGTCGCGCCGCCGCGTGACGGTGTCCACCTCGGGCGTCGTGCCGATGATCGACCGCCTGCGCGAGGATTGCCCCGTCGCGCTGGCCGTGTCGCTGCACGCGCCCGACGACGCCTTGCGCGACCAGCTCGTGCCGATCAACAGGAAGTACCCGATCGACGAGCTGCTGTCGGCCTGCGAGCGTTACCTCGACGCCGCCCCGCGTGACTTCATCACGATGGAGTACTGCATGCTCGACGGCGTCAACGACACGCCGGCGCAGGCGCGCCAGCTCGTGGACCTCGTGAAGGGCCGGCTGCCGGTCAAGTTCAACCTGATCCCGTTCAACCCGTTCCCCGAGTCGGGCCTGAAGCGCTCGTCCAACGCGCGCGTCCAGGCGTTCGGCGAAGTGCTGCTCGAGGCCGGGCTCGTCACCACCATCCGCAAGACGCGCGGCGACGACATCGACGCCGCCTGTGGTCAACTCGCGGGCGAGGTGCAGGATCGCACCGACGCCCAGCGTCGCATGACCCGCGCCATCCCGATCGTCGCGGCGGCACCGTCCGCAGCCAGCCCGCCCGCCGTCCCTCAACCCCACAAGCAGTGAGTCACGACCGCATGCATCTCGTTCCAGGGCCCGCCAGTTCGATGCGTTGGATGAGGGCCGCGCTCGCGGCGCTGGGCCTGATGGCCGGGCTGGCGGGGTGCGTGACCACCGGCGGGCCGCAGCATCCGTACCACAGCACGGGCGACGACGACATCAAGACGGCGTCCGACCAGACCAACGCCGACCGCCTCTACAACACGCGCATGGAGCTCGCGCAGGCCTACTTCGGCCGCAACCAGGCCACCGACGCGCTGGACCAGGTCAAGCAGGCGCTGCAGGCCAAGCCCGACATGGCCCCGGCCTACAACCTGCGGGGCCTGATCTACGCCGCGCTCGGCGACAACGACAAGGCCGAGGAGAGCTTCCGCCGCTCGCTGCAGCTCGCGCCGCACGACGCCGACCTCATCCACAACTACGGCTGGTACCTGTGCCAGCTGCGCCAGTTCGACGCGGCCGACGCCCAGTTCAAGCGCGCCCTGGCCGAACCGGCCTACCGCTCGGCGCCGCGCACGATGCTGGTCGAGGGCATCTGCCAGATCCGCGCGGGCCGGCTGGCGGACGCGGAGAAGACGCTGTCGCACGCCTACGAGGTCGATCCGGCCAACCCCGCGATCGCCGTGAACCTGGCCGAGGTGCTCTACCGCGGCGGCCAGTACGATCGCGCCCGCTTCTACGTCCGCCGCGTCAACACCCGGACGGAGCTGTCCAACGCGCAGACGCTGTGGCTGTCGGCGCGCATCGAGCACAAGCTGGGCCAGGAGGAGCAGGTCAAGGCCATGGGCAACGCGCTGCGCAGCCGTTTCCCGGAGGCGCCGGAGACGGCGCTGTTCGAAAAGGGCAAGTTCGATGAATGACGAGCTGATGCCGGATCCGGCGCCGCCCTCCGCCGCCGCGCAGCCCCCGGGCGAGGCGGACGACGCGCCCGCCGGCGCGCCGGCCACCGGGTCGCCGCCGCACGCGGGCCCGGCCACGGCCGGCAGCATGATCCGCGACGCGCGCGAGGCCCAGGGCATCGACCTGGCCTCGCTGGCGGCCATGCTCAAGATCCCGCTGCGCCGGCTGGAGGCGCTCGAGAACGACCAGCACGACGAGTTGCAGGGCCCGACGTTCGAGCGTGCGCTCGCACAGGCCGCCTGCCGCGTCCTCAAGATCGACCCGAAGCCGGTGCTGGCGCTGCTGCCCCAGCACGCGCGCAACACGCTCGAGGGCGTCACCGAAGGCATCAACACGCCGTTCCGCGACGGCCAGGGCGGCGGGGGCATGGAGCTGCCGGCGATCGTCCGGCCGGTGGGCGTGATGGTCATCGTGCTGATCCTGGCCGCGATCGCCCTGTTCGCCGTGCCCGACGGCTGGCTGGCGAAGGTGACCAGGCCCTTCATGAACGGCTCGGCCGCCAGCGCGCCGGCCGAGGGCGGCACGGGGGCCGCCTCGGCGCCCGTGAGCGTCGCCACGGCGCCGGTGGCGCCGCCGGTCGCGAGCGCGGCCGCGCCGTCGCCCGGAACGTCGGCGGCTGCCAACACGAGCCTTCCCGTGGCACCGGCCGCGCCCGCCACCCTTTCCGCGACGCCCGCTGCGTCCGCGCCGGGCCCGGTCGCCATGGCGCCAGCGCCTGCGCCCACGGGCGTCGACGAGGTGCTGGCGCACGTCGCCCCGGCGCCCAGCATCCCGCTGCAGGTGGTCGCCTCCGCCGATTCCTGGGTCGAGGTCGTCGACGCGCACGGCCGCACGCTGCTGTCGCGCACGGTGGTCGCCGGCGAATCGGTCGGCCTGGACGGAGCGATGCCCATGCACCTCAAGATCGGCAACGCGGCCGGCACGCACCTGAAGCTGCGCGGCGACAATGTGGACCTGACGCCCTGGACGCGCGACAACGTCGCCCGTCTCGAGGTGAAGTGATCCTCCTGCACGAGTTTCCTGCCATGACCGACACCCTCCTGTCCAACCCCGAAGCCGGCTACCTGCTCGACGGCGAGCCCATCGTCGCCGCCAGGCCCGCGGCGCGCCGCTCGCGCCAGGCGCGCGTGTCCTGGGGCGGCAACGTCGTGACGGTGGGCGGCGATGCGCCGGTGCGCGTGCAGTCGATGACCAACACCGACACCGTGCAGGTGATCGAGACGGCCATCCAGGTCAAGGAACTGGCGCTGGCGGGCTCGGAGCTGGTGCGCATCACGGTCAACACGCCCGAGGCCGCCGCCGCCGTGCCGCACATCCGCGAGCAGCTCGACCGCATGGGCATCGACGTCCCGCTGGTGGGCGACTTCCACTACAACGGCCACCGCCTGTTGACCGAGTACCCGGCGTGCGCCGAGGCGCTGTCGAAGTACCGCATCAACCCGGGCAACGTCGGCCGCGGCGAGAAGGGCGACCGCCAGTTCGCGCAGATGGTCGAGGTGGCCTGCAAGCACGACAAGCCGGTGCGCATCGGCGTCAACTGGGGCAGCCTCGACCAGGAACTGCTGAAGGCGCTGCTGGACGCCAACGCGAAGCGCGCGCGGCCGTGGGAGCTCAAGCAGGTGATGTACGAGGCCGTGGTGCGCTCGGCCATCGAATCGGCCCAGGCGGCGCGCGACGTCGGCCTGCATCCCGACCAGATCCTGCTCAGCTGCAAGATGAGCGGCGTGCAGGACCTGATCTCCGTCTATCGCGCTCTGGCCGGGCGCACCGACCATGCGCTGCACCTGGGCCTGACCGAAGCGGGCATGGGTGCCAAGGGCACCGTGGCCTCGGCCGCGGCGCTGTCGGTGCTGCTGCAGGAAGGCATCGGCGACACGATCCGCGTCTCGCTCACCCCGCAGCCGGGCGAGGCCCGCACGCAGGAAGTGGTGGTCGCGCTCGAGATCCTGCAGGCGCTGGGGCTGCGCCAGTTCAATCCGAGCGTGACGGCTTGCCCGGGCTGCGGCCGCACCACCAGCACGGTGTTCCAGGATCTGACCAAGCAGATCGACGACTTCCTGCGCTCGCAGATGCCCGTGTGGCGCTCGCGCTATCCGGGCGTCGCGGGCATGAAGGTGGCCGTGATGGGCTGCATCGTCAACGGCCCCGGCGAGTCCAAGCACGCCGACATCGGCATCAGCCTGCCCGGCACCGGCGAGGCGCCGTCCGCGCCCGTCTACATCGACGGCGAACGCGTCCTGACGCTGCGCGGCGACAACATCGCCGCCGAGTTCCAGGCGATCGTCGAGCAATATATCGAGCGTCGCTACGGCGCAGCAACGGCAGCGCATTGAAGCTGTCCTAGCCTCCACGCCGCCGTCGCCCACGCGACCCCATTCTTCGCGGCCCCGTGCGGGCCGCTTGCATCGCATTGCTCATGGCTGAAATCCTGCGTGCCGTCAAAGGCATGAACGACATCTTTCCGGCGTCCGTCCCGCGCAAGGCGAGCGAGACGCTGCCCACGTCCAACATGTGGCAGTGGTTCGAGCAGACTGCGCGCTCGGTGCTGCAGCGCTACGGCTACCAGAACCTGATGACCCCGATCGTCGAGCCGACGGCGCTGTTCGTGCGTGGCATCGGCGAAGTGACCGACATCGTCGAGAAGGAGATGTATTCGTTCGACGATTCGATGAACGGCGACAAGCTGACGCTGCGGCCCGAGCACACCGCCGGCATCGTGCGCGCGATGATCGAGCACAACGCGCTGTACAACGGCCCGCTGCGGCTGTGGGCGATGGGGCCGGTGTTCCGGCACGAGCGCCCGCAGAAGGGCCGCTACCGCCAGTTCAACCAGCTGGACGTCGAGGCCCTGGGCTTCGCCGGTCCGGACGTCGACGTCGAGCAGATCCTGCTCACGCGCACGCTGCTGCGCGAGCTGGGCCTGAAGGAGGGCGAACACGTCCGCCTCGAGATCAACAGCCTCGGCCAGCCCGCCGAACGCGCCGCGCACCGCGCCGCGCTGGTGGCGTACTTCGAGGCCAACGCGTCGCTGCTGGACGAGGATTCGCAGCGCCGCCTGAAGACGAACCCGCTGCGCATCCTGGACAGCAAGAACCCGTCGATGCAGGCGATGATCGACGCCGCGCCCAAGCTGATGGACTTCCTCGGTGCGGAGACGCTGGCGCACTTCGACGGGGTGCGCGCCGTGCTCGATGGCGTCGGCCTCGAGTACCGCATCAACACGCGCCTGGTGCGCGGCCTCGACTACTACAACCTGACCGTGTTCGAGTGGATCACGGAGCAGCTCGGTTCGCAGGGCACGGTGTGCGGCGGCGGCCGCTACGACGGCCTGATCGAGCAGCTCGGTGGCAAGCCCGCCCCGGCCGTCGGCTGGGGCCTGGGCATCGAGCGCCTGCTGCTGCTGCTGGAGGCCGTGGGCGTGGCGCCGCCGGACCAGTCGCCCGACGCCTATGTCGTCGTGGGCGGCGCCGAGGCCCGCGTCAAGGCGATGGTCGTGGCCGAGGCGCTGCGCGCCCGCGGCGTGTCGGTCCTGCAGCAGGGGCAGGGCGTCGACGGCCTGCCGGGCCTGAAGGCGCAGTTCAAGAAGGCCAACGCCAGCGGCGCGCGCTTCGCGCTGGTCTTCGCAGGCGAGGAACTTGCGCGCGGCATGGTGGGTCTCAAGCCCTTGCGCGAAGGGGAGTCGCAGCAGGTCGAGCGTCCCCTGGCCGACGTGGCGTCCTGGGCCGCGGAGCTGCTCAACGCATAATCGACGATTGGCCCGCTCGCGCGGGCCGGTCTCCCGGCGCCGAGGCTTCGCCTCGCGTCCCAACGAATCAAGACAGACCGATTTCCGATGGCACAACAACTCGATCTCCAGGAACAAGAACAGGTCGACGCCCTCAAGGCGTTCTGGGCCAGGTACGGCAACCTGATCATGTGGACGGTCACGCTGTTGCTGGCCGCCTTCGCGGGCTGGAACCTCTGGCAGAAGCAGCAGCGCGACAAGGCGCTGCAGGCCAGCACGATGTACGGCGAGCTGAAGACGGCGGCCGACGCCGGCGACGACAAGCGCGCCGGGCAGATCTTCGGGGACATGAAGGCCAAGTACGCCAAGGCCACCTACACGCAACTGGGTGGCCTGCTCGCCGCCAAGACGCAGGCCGACAAGGGCGACGCCGCCGACGCGATGGCCAGCCTGCAATGGGTCGCCGACGCGGGCAACGACGAGAATTCGGCCATCGCCCACCTGCGCCTGGCCGGCCTGCTGGCCGACGCCAAGAAGTACGACGACGCGCTCAAGCAGCTCGCGCTCGTCAAGCCGGCCGCGTTCGCGGCGCTGGTGTCCGACCGCCGCGGCGACATCGAGATGGCCCAGGGCCAGAAGGACGCCGCCGTCAAGGCCTGGAAGGCGGCCTACGACGGCCTGCCGGAGACGGCGCAGTACCGCATCCTCGTCGAGGCCAAGCTGACGGCGCAGGGCGCCGCGCCGGCCGCCTCGGCGGCCTCGGGCGCCGCGTCCGGAGCCACGCGATGAAGGCGGCCCTGAACCTGCGCCGCCTGGCGGCGGCCGCCGGCCTCGCCGTCGCGGCGCTGCTGGCGGGTTGCGCCGACGACGTCGCCAAGCCCACGCCGCTGGAGCCGCTGGAGGCCAAGATCGCCGGCCACGAGGTCTGGAAGCTGAGCCTGGCCAGCTTCAGCACGCTCAACGCCCTGGCCGGCAACGCCGGCTTCGGGGCGCAGGGCGCGGTCGCGGCCGGCAACGACCTGGTCATCGCGGCGCGCAACGGCGTGCTGGTGTCGGTCGATGCGGCCACCGGCAAGGAGAACTGGCGCGCCGACGTGGGCGCCCGGCTGTCCACCGGTGTCGGCAGCGATGGCCGCTTCACGGCGGTCGTCACGCGCGACGGCGACCTGGTCACGCTGGACGGCGGCAAGATCGCCTGGCGCCAGCACCTGAACAGCGCCGTCTACACGGCTCCCTTCGTGGCCGGCGAGCGTGTGTTCGTGCTGGGCGTCGACCGCTCGGTGCAGGCGTTCGACGCCGTCGACGGCAAGCGGCTGTGGATCTACGCCAAGGCCGGCGACGCGCTGACGCTGTCGCAGGCCGGCGTGCTGACCTCCTACCAGGACACGCTGCTGTTCGGACTCGGCGCGCGCCTGACCGCGCTGGATCCGCTCAAGGGCACGGTCCGCTGGGAAGTGCCGGTGGCCGCGCCGCGCGGCACCAACGAGGTGGAGCGGCTGGCCGACCTGGTCGGACCCGCGGCGCGCGTGGGCAGCGTCTACTGCATCCGCGCGTTTCAGAACGGCATCGGCTGCATCGACGCCGAGCGCGTGACGGCACTGTGGTCGACCAACATGGGCGGCGCCCAGGCGATCGGCGCCGACCAGGACTACGTCTTCGCCGGCGACGCCAGCGACCGCCTCAGTGCGCGCCGGCGCGCCACCGGCGAGACGGTGTGGCTCAGCGACAAGTTCCAGAACCGCAAGCTGAGCGGCATGCTGCCGGTCGGCAAGGTGCTGGTGTTCGGCGACTTCGAGGGCAACGTCCATTTCCTGGACCGCACCAACGGCACGCCGCTGCTGCGCCTGCCCACCGACGGTTCGCCCGTCGTGGGCACCCCGGTGCACGCGGGCAACACCATCGCCGTGACGACGCGGGACGGTTCCGTCTACGCGTTCCGCCCGGAATGAACCCGTCGGCGAGCAGGAGCCCTTCCGCGTGAAACCCGTCATCGCCCTCGTCGGCCGGCCCAATGTGGGCAAGTCGACGCTGTTCAACCGCATGACGAAGACGCGCGACGCCATCGTCGCCGACTTCGCGGGCCTGACGCGCGACCGCCACTACGGCGACGGGCGCCACAACGGGATCGAGTTCATCGTCGTCGACACCGGCGGCTTCGAGCCCGATTCCACCACGGGCATCGTCAAGGAGATGGCGCGCCAGACGCGCCAGGCCGTCGCCGAGGCCGACGTCGTCGTCTTCGTGGTCGACGTGCGCGGCGGCCTGTCGGCGCAGGACCACGACATCGCGCGCTACCTGCGCGTGTCGCAGAAGAACGTGCTGATCGCGGTCAACAAGGCCGAGGGCATGTCCGAGTCGCCGATGCTCAACGAGTTCCACGAGCTCGGCATGGGCGAGCTCCATCCGATCTCGGCGGCGCACGGGCAGGGCATCCGCAGCCTGCTGGACAAGGCGCTCGAGGGTTACGAGCGCGAGGCCGACGAGGACGAGGCCGCGTCGGAGGACCGGCCGATCCGCCTGGCCGTCGCCGGCCGCCCGAACGTGGGCAAGTCCACGCTGATCAACACCTGGCTGGGCGAGGAGCGCCTGGTGGCGTTCGACATGCCGGGCACCACGCGCGACGCCATCACGGTGCCGTTCGAGCGCGACGGCCAGCGCTTCGAGCTGATCGACACCGCCGGCCTGCGCCGCAAGGGCCAGGTGTTCGAGGCGATCGAGAAGTTCTCCGTCATCAAGACGCTGCAGGCGATCGCCGACGCCAACGTCGTCGTGCTGCTGCTGGACGCCACCCAGGGCGTGACCGACCAGGACGCGCACATCGCCGGCTACATCCTCGATTCCGGCCGGGCGGTGGTCATCGCGATCAACAAGTGGGACGCCGTCGACAGCTACCAGCGCCAGATGCTCGATCGCTCCATCGAGGCGCGCCTGGCGTTCCTGAAGTTCGCGCCGCTGATCAACATCTCGGCGCTGAAGCGCCAGGGGCTGGGACCGCTGTGGAAGAGCATCCAGGACGCCCACGCCTCGGCCAACCGCAAGATGCCCACGCCGGTGCTCACGCGCCTGCTGATGGAGGCTGTCGAGCACCAGCAGCCGCGTCGCGACGGCATGTACCGCCCCAAGATGCGCTATGCGCACCAGGGCGGCATGAATCCCCCCATCATCGTGGTGCACGGCACCTCGCTGGACCACGTCACCGACGCCTACAAGCGCTTCCTCGAGGGGCGTTTCCGCGACCACTTCAAGCTGGTGGGCACGCCGCTGAAGATCGAGATGCGATCGGGGCGTAACCCGTTCACGGACAAAGAAGAATAAAGTTAACCCGTAGACGGGCGGGCAGGACGTCGCGTGTGATAACGTGAACTCTTTCCAACACGATCCACGAACTTTCAACACGGAGAATATCGTGAGCAACAAAGGGCAACTCCTACAAGACCCGTTCCTGAACCTGCTGCGCAAGGAGCACGTTCCGGTTTCGATCTACCTGGTCAACGGCATCAAGCTGCAAGGCCATATCGAATCGTTCGACCAGTATGTGGTCCTGCTGCGCAACACCGTCACCCAGATGGTCTACAAGCACGCCATCTCCACGGTGGTGCCGGGCCGCGCGGTGAACTTCCACGCGGGTGACGCACCCGAATGACGGTTCGGTCCACGTCCGGCGTCCAAGCGCCGGTCCTGATTTGACTGACGACACCTCCCACGGCGCCCGCGGCCCGCAGCTCGGCGGCTCCACGCACGGGGTGCCTCCGCGCGTCGTGCTCGTGGGCGTCGATTTCGGCCGCGGGGCCTCGTTCGATCCCTCCCTCGACGAGCTCGCGCTGCTGGCCGAATCGGCCGACGACATCCCCGTCGCCCGCGTGACCGCGCGCCGCAAGGCGCCCGATCCCGCGCTGTTCGTGGGCAGCGGCAAGGCCGACGAGATCCGCGAACTGGTGCTGGCGCACAACGCGCAGGGCGTTCTGTTCGACCAGGCGCTGTCGCCCGCGCAGCAGCGCAACCTCGAACGCCACCTGGGCGTCGGCGTGGCCGACCGAACGGCGCTGATCCTCGAGATCTTCGCCGCGCGCGCCAAGAGCCACGAAGGCAAGCTGCAGGTGGAGCTCGCGCGCCTGCAGTACCTGTCGACGCGTCTCGTGCGGCGCTGGAGCCACCTGGAACGCCAGCAGGGCGGCACCGGCGTGCGCGGCGGCCCGGGCGAGACGCAGATCGAGCTCGACAAGCGCATGATCGGCGAGCGCATCAAGCAGACCAAGGAGCGCCTCGAGAAGGTCAAGAAGCAGCGCCGCACGCAGCGCAAGTCGCGCGAGCGCAGCGGCACCTTCAAGGTCTCGCTGGTGGGCTACACCAATGCCGGCAAGTCCACGCTGTTCAACGCGCTGGTCAAGGCCGACACCTACGTCGCCAACCAGCTGTTCGCCACGCTGGACACCACCACCCGCTCGATGTACCTGCAGCAGGTGCAGGACTCGGTGTCGCTGTCGGACACCGTGGGCTTCATCCGCGACCTGCCGCACAAGCTGGTCGAGGCCTTCCGCGCCACGCTGCAGGAGGCGGCTGACGCCGACCTGCTGCTGCACGTGATCGATGCCGCCAGCCCGCTGCTGCAGGAGCAGTTCGAGGAGGTGCAGCGCGTGCTGCACGAGATCGGCGCCGACGAGGTGCCGCAGGTCCTCGTCTACAACAAGCTCGATCGCCTGGACGTGGCGCAGCGTCCCGAATCGCTGGTCGACGAGATCGAGGGCGAGCGCGGCGTGCGCACGCCGCGCGTGTTCGTCAGCGCCCTTGGCGGCGAGGGCCTGGACGCGCTGCGCCAGGCGATCGCCGACGCGCTGGTGGCCAGCCGCGACGCGCCCCGGGAGGACTTCGAGCGCGACGAGCGCTTCGCGCGGCCCGACCTGGACGACAATGCCGGCGGCGACGGCTCGAAAATTCCGCTGGCGTCCCCATCTTCTTCCGCATGAACATGCCCGAGAACACCTCCCCGTCATCGGTGCCGCCCGGGCGCCGGCGCCCGTTGCTGCGCAAACTCCTGGGCGCCTTCATGGCGCAGAACCCGGAAGGGCCGCCCGACCTCGAGGAGATGTGGCGCGACTTCACGCGCAAGCTCTCGTCGTTCTTCGGCGTGAACAAGCGTGGCGGCGGCGGCAGCGACCCGGGCAACGGCTTCCAGCCGGATGCGCGCAGCGCGGGCATGGGCGTCGTGGCCATCGCGCTGATCGTGGTGGTGGTCTGGCTGTTCAGCGGCTCGTTCATCGTGCAGGAAGGCCAGCAGGCCGTGGTCACCACCTTCGGCCGCTACAGCCACACGGTGGGTGCGGGCTGGGGCTGGCGCTGGCCGTACCCGATCCAGGCCAACGAGACCGTCAATTTCACCCAGACGACGACGGTGGAGATCGGCGCGGGCGCCGGCTCGTCCACCGCGGGCATGACCGATTCGGCCATGCTGACGCAGGACGAGAACATCGTCGACGTCCGCTTCAGCGTGCAGTACAACCTGAAGGACGCGCGGGCCTACCTGTACGAGAACAACAACCCGAAGCTGGCGGTCACGCAGGCGGCCGAATCCGCGGTGCGCGAGATCGTCGGCAACAGCCGCATCGACTCCGTGCTGTACGAGCAGCGCGCCGCGCTGACGGCATCGCTGGTCAAGTCGATCCAGCAGCAGCTCGACGCGCTGAACGCCGGCATCCTCGTCGTCAACGTCAACATCGAGGCCGTCAATCCGCCCGACCCGGTCCAGCAGGCGTTCAGCGACGCCCTCAAGGCCGGCGTGGACCGCGAGGCGCTCAAGAACGAGGGCCAGGCCTACGCGAATCGCGTGATCCCCGCGGCGCAGGGCGACGCCGCGCGCCTGCGCGAGAACGCGCTGGGCTACAAGGCGCGCATCGTCAACGCGGCGCAGGGCGACGCCGACCGGTTCAAGGCGGTCTACGCCGAGTACCAGAAGGCCCCGGCCGTCACGCGCGACCGCATGTACATCGACGCCATGCAGGAGGTCTACGCCAACGTCACGAAGGTGATGGTCGACACGCACAACGGCACGAACCTGATCCAGCTCCCGCTCGACAAGCTCGGGCAGCCGTCCGCCGGCGCCACGCCGGCGGCGGCGCCGTCCGACGCGAGCGCCGCCGCCGCGACGGTCACCGTCACGCCGTCCGACGCCTCGGCCAACGACGCCCGGGCGCGTGACAACGCCCGCAGCCGCGACCGCGACACCCGCTGAGGAGCCGACGCCATGAATCGAATCTTCCTCGCGATCGGCATCGCGATCATCGCGGTCCTGGTGGCCTCGTCCTCGCTGTTCATCGTCGACCAGCGCAAGGTGGCGGTCATCAAGACCTTCGGCGAGATCAAGTCCGTCGTCACCGAGCCGGGCCTGAACTTCAACTGGCCGCTGGTGCAGACGGTCTCGATGCTCGACAAGCGCATCCAGACCCTCGACAACCCGACGCCCGGCCCGATCTTCACGGCCGAGAAGAAGAGCCTGGTCATCGACTGGCTGGTCAAGTGGCGCATCAACGACGCGCGCCAGTTCATCCGCAACAACTCCGGCGAGCAGCGCAACCTCGAGATCCGCCTGGCGGCGGTGACGCAGGCGACGTTCAACGAGGAGATCACCAAGCACACCGTGCGCGGCGTTCTCTCCGACGAGCGCGCCCGCATCATGAGCAACGTCAAGGATCGCCTGGAGGTGGAATCCAAGTCCTTCGGCATCGACATCATCGACGTGCGCATCAAGCGGGTCGACTTCGTCCCCGAGGTCACCTCCTCGGTCTACAACCGCATGAAGGCCGAGCGCTCGCAGGTGGCCAACCTCGCGCGCTCCGAGGGCGGCGCCATCAAGGAAAGGATCAGCGCCGACGCCGACAGGCAGGTTGCGGTGATCCTGTCCGAGGCCCAGCTCGAGGCGCAGAAGACCAAGGGCGAGGCGGACGCGCAGGCGACGCAGATCTACGGCGAGGCCTTCGGCCGCGACCCGAAGTTCGCCCAGTTCTACCGCAACCTCGAAGCCTATCGCGCCAGCTTCAACAAGAAGTCTGACGTCATGGTGGTCGATTCCAGCAGCGACTTCTTCAAGGCCATGCGTGGCGCCGGCACCGCCGGCGGCGGCGCGGCCGACGCGCCCGCCGCCAAGAAGCGCTGAGATGACGTGGCTGATCCTCGCCAGCGCCATCGCGCTGGTGTTGATCCTCGAGGGCCTGCTGCCGTTCCTGAACCCTGGTGCCTGGCGCCGGGTGTTCGAGCGGGCGCTGCAGATGAGCGATGCCCAGATCCGGCTGCTGGGACTGTCCAGCCTCCTGGCCGGCACCCTGATCCTGCTCGTTTTCGGGCCGTGAGGTCCGTGCGGGCGCCCGCGGGCCGTCCCCGTGGCCGCGAAGGCTGGCTTGCCCGAATGCCCGTTGCTGGCGGCCGCCGGCGTGCCGCCCCGCACGAAACAATCGTCTGCGGGCCCGGACACATCGGTACAATCCTGGTTTTAACCCCTCCAGCATTCTCATGACGTCTGCTTGGCTACTGCCCGAGCACATCGCCGATGTCCTGCCGTCCGAAGCGCGGCGCATCGAGGAATTGCGGCGCAAGCTGCTCGACCTGGCCCGCAGCTACGGATTCGAGCTGGTGATCCCGCCGATGCTGGAGCACCTGGAGTCGCTGCTGTCGGGCGCCGGCCTCGGGCACGACCTCAAGACCTTCAAGCTGGTCGACCAGCTGAGCGGGCGCATGCTGGGCGTGCGCGCCGACACCACGCCGCAGGTCGCGCGCATCGACGCCCACCTGCTCAATCGCCAGGGCGTCGCCCGCCTGTGCTACTGCGGCCCGGTGCTGCACGCGCGTCCGGACAGCCCGCTGGCCACCCGCGAGCCGCTGCAGTTCGGCGCCGAGATCTACGGCCACGCCGGGCTCGAGGCCGACCTCGAGATCCAGGACCTGGCCCTCGACGGCCTGGCCGCCGCCGGCGTCGGCCGCCTCGTCCTGGACATGGGCGATGCCCGCATCGTGCGCAGCCTGCTCGCCGGCGAGGGAACGCCCGCCGACAGCGTGGCCGACATCGTCGCCGCGCTGACGCTGAAGGATCGCAGCGCCGTCGAGACGCTGGTCGCGGGCTGCACCGCGTCCGTGCGCGGCGCGCTGCTGACGCTGCTGGACCTGTACGGCGGCGACGAGGTGCTGGCCATCGCGCGCGAGCGCCTGCCCGCGCTGCCCGGCATCACCGCGGCGCTCGACGACCTGGCCTGGCTGGGCCGGCACCTGCGTGCCGCGCACCCGGGCATCGAGATCGGCTTCGACCTGTCCGACATGAGCGGCTACGCCTACTACAGCGGCGTGCGCTTCTCCGTCTACGCCGCCGGCTCCACCGACGCGCTGCTGCGCGGCGGCCGCTACGACGAGGTGGGGGCCGTGTTCGGCCGCAACCGCCCCGCGGTGGGCTTCAGCCTCGACCTGCGCCAGCTGTCGGCCGCGATGCCGGCGGCGCCGCTGCGTGCGGCCATCCGCGCGCCGTGGAGCGAGGACGCCGCGCTGCGCGCCGCCATCCGCGCGCTGCGCGCCGGGGGCGAGACCGTGGTCTGCGCCTTGCCGGGCCACGAGCACGAGACGCAGGAATTCGACTGCGACCGCGAGCTCGTCGTCATCGACAACCAGTGGACGCTGCGCAGTCTCGCGACCGCGTAAGCCCCGCCAAAACTTCCCGGTCGCCAGCGGCCGCCGAATCACTCCCTCTCTCGAAGTTCCATGCAACAAGGCAACATCACCATCCCCTCGCGCGGCCGCAACGTCGTCGTCGTCGGCACCCAATGGGGCGACGAAGGCAAGGGCAAGGTCGTCGACTGGCTGACCGACCATGCCGAGCACGTCGTCCGTTTCCAGGGCGGCCACAACGCGGGCCACACGCTGGTCATCAAGGGCGTCAAGACGGCGCTGCAGCTGATCCCGTCGGGCGTGATGCGCGAAGGCGTGAACTGCTACATCGGCAACGGCGTGGTCGTCGACCCGCTGCATCTGCTGGCCGAGATCGAGCGCCTGGAGAAGATCGGCCTGGACGTGCGCCCGCGCCTGTTCGTGAGCGAGGCCTGCCCGCTGATCATGCCGTTCCACGTGGCCGTGGACAAGGCGCGCGAGGCCCAGCGCGAGGCCGACGGCAGCGGCAAGATCGGCACCACCGGCAAGGGCATCGGCCCGGCCTACGAGGACAAGGTCGCGCGCCGCGCGCTGCGCGTGCAGGACCTGAAGCACCCCGAGCGCTTCGCCGGCAAGCTGCGCGAGCTGCTGGAAGTGCACAACGCCACGCTCAAGCGCCTGGGCGCCGAGCCGCTGGAGTTCGCACCCATCCTCGCGCAGGCCATGAAGGCCGCCGAGGCCATCAAGCCGATGATCGCCGACGTCGGCTATGCGCTGTTCAAGGCCCACCAGGCCGGCGCCAAGATCCTGTTCGAGGGCGCGCAGGGCACCCTGCTGGACATCGACCACGGCACCTACCCGTTCGTCACCTCCAGCAACTGCGTGGCCGGCAACGCCGCCGCCGGCACGGGCCTGGGCCCGGGCATGCTGCACTACATCCTGGGCATCACCAAGGCCTACACGACGCGCGTCGGCTCGGGTCCGTTCCCGACCGAGCTGGACATCAACGCGGAAGGCGGCATCGGCCACCACCTGTCCGTCGTCGGCCAGGAGCGCGGCACGGTCACCGGCCGCGCCCGCCGCTGCGGCTGGCTCGACGCCGCCGCACTCAAGCGCGCGATCATCATCAACGGCATCTCCGGCCTGTGCATCACCAAGCTGGACGTGCTGGACGGCCTCGACGAGATCAAGGTCTGCATCGGCTACAAGCTCGACGGCCAGGACGTCGACATCCTGCCCAGCGATGCCGACGACGTCGAGCGCTGCGAGCCGGTCTACGAGACCTACCCCGGCTGGAAGGACAAGACCTTCGGCCTGACCCAGTGGGACGAGCTGCCGCTGAACGCGCGCCGCTACCTCGAGCGCGTCAAGGAACTGATCGGCGCGCCGATTGACATGGTGTCGACCGGTCCCGACCGCGAGCACACCATCCTGCTGCGCCACCCGTACCGCTAGGAATGACGACCCGGCTCGCTCCGCTCTCCGCCCCCGAGGGGCTCACGCCGGCTTGCTCCGGAGCGGCCGAGCGCTCGCGAAATGGTGCCCGGCTCGCTCCGCTCTCCGCCCCCGGGGGGCTCACGCCGGCTCGCTCCGGAGCGGCCGAGCGCTCGCGAAATGGTGCCCGGCTCGCTCCGCTCTCCGCCCCCGAGGGGCTCACGCCGGCTCGCTCCGGAGCGGCCGAGCGCTCGCCGGCGACAGCGTTACATCGAACGCGAATAAATTGACTGAAGGAATGCGATGCTCACCGACGACGGCAAGCACCTCTACATCTCCTGGAACGAATACCACGAGCTGATCGAACGGCTCGCGCTGAAGGTGCACGCCTCGGGCTGGCAGTTCGACCAGATCCTGTGCCTGGCGCGCGGCGGCATGCGCCCCGGCGACATGCTCTCGCGCATCTTCGACAAGCCGCTGGCCATCATGTCCACCAGCTCCTACCGCGCCGAGGCCGGCACGATCCAGGGGCGGCTCGACATGGCCAAGTACATCACGCTGCCGCGCGGCGAACTGGCGGGGCGCGTGCTGCTGGTCGACGACCTGGCCGACTCCGGCGTGACGCTGGCCGCGGTCGCCGAGCGCCTGCGCGGCCTGCCCGCGATCCAGGAACTGCGCTCGGCGGTGCTGTGGACCAAGGCGGTCTCCACCTACACGCCCGACTACTTCGTCGAGGTGCTGCCCACGAGCCCGTGGATCCACCAGCCGTTCGAGGACTACGACAACATCTCGATCGAGACGCTGATCAAGCGCCACTCGACCGAGGACTGAGCCCGCGGGCCGCCCTGGGGCGGCTTCGCGACTGGAAAGGGCTCGCCTCGGCGGGCCCTTGTCGTTGGGAGCGCGACTTCCGCAAGCGAGTGAACTTGGACGATCCGGACATGCAGGTCCAGGCCGACCGCCGCAGGCTGGCGCTGGCCTTTGCCGCGAACGTGGCGATGTTCGCCGTCGGCCTGGTCGGCTGGCGCCTCGCGCGGTCGACGGCGCTGCTGGGCGACGCGCTCGACATGCTGGCCGACGCGTCCGGCTATGCGATCGCGTGGCTCGCCGTCGGCGCCAGCGCGGCGCGGCAGCGGGCCGCGGCGCGCTGGAACGGCGCGATGCTGATGGCGCTCGGCGTGGCCCTGTTCGGCGAAGTCGCACATCGCTGGTTCGTCGGCGAGTCGCCCGACGGGCCCTGGATCGCCGTGTTCGCGGCACTGTCGCTCGCGGTCAACGCGCTGGTGCTGCGGCTGCTGTCGGTCTACCGCGAGAGCCGCCAGCCGCACCTGCGCGCCACGTGGATCGACACGCGCGCCGACGTGCTCGTCAACATCGGCGTGCTGGTGTCGGGACTGCTGGTGACGCTCACGGGCTGGCGCGCGATCGACCTCGTCGCCGGCGCCATCCTCGGGGCGTTCGTCATCCACGAGGGGTGGGAGATCTGGGAAGGCGATGACGATGACGACGACGATTCGACCGGGAGGAGGGCATGACGATGACGCTTGAGCGTTCGCACACCATCGAGACGCCGGCGGAGCTCGAGGCCTTGCTGGGGCCGGTGGCCGAGGCCTCGCTGCGCAAGGAGTCGCCGACGCTGCACCCGCACTACCGGGCGATGATCCAGGCCTCGCCGTTCGCGTTGCTGGCCACCAGCGGCCCGGACGGCCTGGACGTGTCGCCGCGTGGCGATCCGGCGGGCTTCGTGCAGGTGCACGACGAGCGCACGCTGCTGTTGCCCGAACGCCGCGGCAACAACCGCGCCGACAGCCTGCGCAACCTCGTCACCGACCCGCGCGTGGGACTGCTGTTCCTGATCCCCGGCGTCGGAGAGACGCTGCGCGTGAACGGGCGCGCCGCGATCAGCGTCGACCCGGCGCTGCTCGAGCGATTCAGGATGCAGGGCCAGTTGCCCAAGTGCGTGCTCGTGATCGACGTCGACACGGTGTTCTTCCAATGCGCGCGGGCGATCACGCGGTCGAGCCTGTGGCGGCCCGTGCCGGCCGGCGCGCAGCGGCCGGTGCCCACGCCGGGCGCGATGCTGGAGGCGCTCACGCAGGCCGCCATCGACGGCGCGGCGTACGACCGCGACCTGCCGGAGCGCCAGCGCAACACGCTGTACTGACCGCGGCGGAGCAGGGCGGACGCGCGCGTTCTGCGCGCGACGCTTGGGATCTCGCGTGTCGGCACCATCTGTGATGCATGCGTGCCGCGCGCGGAAATGAAAAAAGCCTCGCTGACCGAAGTCTGCGAGGCTTTTTCGAATATGGTGCCCAGAAGAGGACTCGAACCTCCACGCCGTTAAGCGCTAGTACCTGAAACTAGTGCGTCTACCAATTCCGCCATCTGGGCAAGGTACATTTCGTTCACTGAACTGCCGGGACGTCTCGTTTGATTCGTCGAGCTGTTCAATCAGCGAAGAAAGAGATCATATCATCAAAAACAAGACAGTTGCAAGCCCCCCCGCGCTCAACGGCGCTCTGATGGGTGAAGCCGAAGGGGTGGTGCTCGGTCATCGTGACGGCCACGGGTTCGTCAAGCGGGACGACGGCGAACCGGACGTCTACATCTCGCAGCAGGAAATGCGTTCCGTGCTGCATCGCGACCGCGTCAAGGTGCGCGTCGTGCGCTTCGACCGCAAGGGCCGGCCCGAGGGGCGCATCCTCGAGATCGTCGAGCGGCGCAAGGCGCCCATCATCGGCCGCCTGCTCAACGAGGGTGGCGCCTGGCTGGTGGCCCCCGAGGATCGCCGCTACGGCCAGGACATCCTGATCCCCAAGAACGCCACGGCGTCCGCGGTCGCGGGCCAGGTGGTGGCGGTCGAGCTCACCGAGCCGCCGTCGATGTACTCGCAGCCCGTGGGCCGCATCACCGAGGTGCTGGGCGAGATCGACGACCCCGGCATGGAGATCGAGATCGCGGTGCGCAAATACGAGGTGCCGTATCGCTTCTCGGCGCCGACGCTCGCGCAGACGGGCAAGCTGCCCGACCACGTGCGCGCGGCCGACATGAAGGGCCGCATCAACCTGACCGACGTGCCGCTCGTCACCATCGACGGCGAGGACGCGCGCGACTTCGACGACGCCGTCTACTGCGAGCCCCACAAGTCGGGCCGCGGCAAGAACGCGTTCAGCGGCTGGCGCCTGATCGTCGCGATCGCCGACGTCAGCCATTACGTCAAGCCCGGCGAGGCGCTCGACGCCGACGCGTACGAGCGCGCGACGTCGGTGTACTTCCCGCGCCGCGTGATCCCGATGCTGCCGGAGAAGCTGTCCAACGGCCTGTGCTCGCTCAACCCCGAGGAGAACCGCCTCTCGATGGTGTGCGACATGCTCGTCGGGGAAGACGGCGAGCTGGGCCCGTACCAGTTCTACCCGGCCACGATCTGCTCTCATGCCCGCCTGACCTACACGGAAGTGGCCGCGGTGCTGGGCAACACGCGCGGCCCCGAGGCGGCCGAGCGCGCCGCGCTGGTGCCGCACCTGCTCGACCTGCACGACGTCTACCGGGCGCTGCTGAAGGCGCGCACGCGCCGCGGCGCGATCGACTTCGAGACCACCGAGACCCAGATCATCTGCGACGACAACGGCCGCATCGAGCGGATCGTGCCGCGCACGCGCAACGACGCGCACAAGCTGATCGAGGAGGCGATGCTGGCGGCCAATGTCTGCGCCGCCGACTTCATCGCGCTGCACGAGCACCCGGTGCTCTACCGCGTGCACGAGGGCCCGACGCCGGAGAAGAAGGTCACGCTGCAGAACTACCTGAAGGCGCTCGGCCTGGGCCTGTCGATCAGCGACGACCCCAAGCCGGCCGAGTACCAGCAGCTCGCGCAGGCCACCAAGGACCGCGTCGACGCGCAGCAGATCCACTCGATGCTGCTGCGCTCGATGCAGCAGGCGATCTACACGCCCAGCAACAGCGGCCACTTCGGCCTCGCCTACCAGGCCTACGCGCACTTCACGAGCCCGATCCGCCGCTATCCCGACCTGCTGGTGCATCGCGTCATCAAGGCGATCCTGCACGGCAAGAAGTACCACCTGGCCAACCCGGAGGTCGAGAACTCGGCCGCCGAAGGCCTGCGCCTGGGGCGCGCGAATGTCGGCGCCAAGGTCTCGCATTCGGAGATCGCGCAGTGGGTGGCCGCCGGCGAGCACTGCAGCGCCAACGAGCGCCGTGCCGACGAGGCCTCGCGCGACGTCGAGGCCTGGCTCAAGTGCCGCTTCATGCGCGAGCGCCTGGGCGAGGAGTTCTCCGGCACCGTCAGCGCGGCGACGACCTTCGGGTTGTTCGTCACGCTGGACGCGCTCTACGTTGAGGGCCTGGTGCACATCACCGAGCTCGGCGGCGAGTACTTCCGCTTCGACGAGGTGCGCCAGGAGCTGCGCGGCGAGCGCACGGGCATCCGCTACGCCATCGGCGCGCGGGTGCGGGTGCAGGTCAGCCGCGTCGACCTGGACGGGCGCAAGATCGACTTCCGCATCGTCCGCGAGGCCGAGGGGGAACGCCTGCTCGGGCGCGGGCGCAAGACGGAGCCGCGCGCGGGCGTCGCGTCGGCGGCCGAGCAACTGGCGGCCGTCGAGTCGCAGGACCGCGACGTCAAGCGGGCTGCCCGCAAGACCCGGGCTGGCGCCGGCGGGCGCCCCGCCAAGGGGGCCGCGGCCAAGACCTCGGGGCGCGGACAGCCGGTCGCGAAACGGTCCAAGCGCTGATCGCGCCCGCCACTCGAGCAGCAAAGGCCCCGCTTTCCGGGGCCTTTTTCCATTCAAGGCGGATGGAATAGGGCCGGGTTGACCCGTCTGATGCGGTCAATGCGGCGCTGGACGGCATCGCAGAATCGCTGGAACCGAACTTCCATGACCGGAAATCCCGCGATGCATGCCCGTCCCGCCTGCCGGATGCCCCAGGACTGAGGTCCCATGAGCAACCGACAGGACCCCTTCCTGGACTTCGAGTCCGGCTCCGGCCCCCGCGACGGCGGTGGCGAGGCGCCGGCGGGCGCGCGCCCGAACCTCGAGGCGGAAGGCGCCGTCGACGCGATCCCCGAGCTGGACGCGGTCGGCGTCGACCACGATGCGCTGCTGCACTCGATGGTCTACCTGACCCGGCACCACGGCAAGGAGCGCTCGGCCGACTCGCTGCTGGACGGCATGCCCATCGAGGGCCTGCTCAACCCCGACCAGGCGGTGCGCGTGATGCGCGCGGCGGGCTACAACGCCGGCCTGATGCAGCGCGACATCGGCGGCATCCACGCGCTGCTGCTGCCCGCCATCCTGCTGCTGGCCAACGGCGATGCCTGCGTGCTGGTGCGCCGCCTGGACACGCCCCGGGGCCAGTCCCCGGTGTGCGAGATCGTCATGCCGGGCCAGGAGTTCCACACCTGCCAGGCCACGGAGGCCGAGCTGGAGCAGGAGTACCTCGGCTTTGCGCTGGTGGCCACGCCGCTGCCCGAGCACACGCCCGGGGCGCGCCAGGAGCAGGCGCTGCTCGACCCGAACGGCCACTGGCTGTGGGGCACGCTGCGCCGATTCATTCCGTACTACCGCTCGGCGATGGTCGCCGCGCTGCTCAGCAACGTGCTGATGCTGGTCACCGGCCTGGTGACCTCCGTCATCTACGACAAGGTCATCCCGCACCAGGGCTTCGTCACGCTGTGGGCGCTGGCGGCCGGCTCGCTGATCGCACTGGTCTTCGACCTCGTCTCGCGCCAGCTGCGCAGCCACCTGATCGACACCGCCGGCAAGAAGGCCGACCTCATCATCGGCTCGCTGCTGTTCCGCCAGACGCTCGGCGTGCGCATGGAGCACCGCCCCGATTCCGCCGGCAACTACGCCCACCACCTCGCGCAGATCGAGATCGTGCGCGAGTTCTTCGCCGGCGCGACGCTGTCGGCCGTCAGCGACGTGCCCTTCATCGCGATGTACATCGCCATGACCTTCGTGATCGGCGGGCCGCTCGGCTGGGTGCTCGTGCTGGCCATCCCGGCGCTGGTGCTGATGGCGCTGGCCGTGCAGCGCGCGCTGCGCCGAGCGATGAGTGCCAACCTGAGGCACCAGGCCGACCTGCAGGGCGTGATCGTCGAGGCCATCGAGGGCCTGGAGGACCTGAAGGCCGTCGGCGCCCAGGGCCGCTTCCTGCACCGCTTCGAGGACGCCACCTCCGCTGCCGCCGAGGCCGGCCTGATGGCGCGCTGGATGATGGGCTGGACGAACAACATCTCGGGCGTCTCGCAGCAGCTCATCACGCTCGTGATGCTGGTGTGGGGCGTGTACCTGATCCACGACGGCGTGGTGACCGGCGGCGCGCTGATCGGCGCCGTGATGTACGCCGGCCGCGCGGTGATGCCCGTCAACAGCGTCGTGAGCCTGGCCTCGCGCTACCAGGGCGCCCGCGTGGCGATGCTGTCGATCGACAAGATGATGCAGCAGCCCACCGAGCGCGAGAAGGGCCGCGCTTACGTGACGGGCCACAAGGTGACGGGCGCGATCGGCCTGAACGACCTCAGCTTCGCGTACCCGAACACGGGCGACGCGGGCGTCGCGCCGCCGCGCGTGCTGAGGAACGCCACGATCCGCGTCAACGCGGGCGAGCGCATCGCGATCCTCGGCCGCATCGGCAGCGGCAAGTCGACCATCCTGCGCCTGATGGCGGGCCTGTACCAGCCCAGCGAGGGCTACGTCGACGTCGACGGCCTCGACCTGCGCCAGGTCGACCCGGCCGACTACCGCATGCGCGTTGGTTTCGTCTCGCAGGAGCCGCGCCTGTTCAAGGGCACGCTGCGCGACAACGTGATGATGGGGCGCCCGCAGCTGGACGCCGGCAAGCTGGCCGAGGTGGCGAGGGTGACGGGCCTGGACCGCGTGGTCGCCGGCCATCCGCAGGGCTGGGAGCTGTCGGTGGGCGAGATGGGCGGCCTGCTGTCCGGCGGCCAGCGCCAGCTCGTGGCGCTCGCGCGCTGCCTGATCACCAAGCCGCAGATCCTGTTGATGGACGAGCCCACCAGCTCGATGGATGCGCAGTCCGAGGTGATGTTCCTGCGCCAGCTCAAGGAAGCGGCAGGCACGCGCACGCTGATCATGGTCACGCACCGCCCGGCGGTGCTGGAGCTGGTCGATCGCGTCATCGTGGTCGACGGCGGCAAGATCGTGCTGGACGGCCCGAAGGGCGCGGTGCTGGCGGCTCTGTCGGGCATCAAGCCGCCGGGCCAGCCGCAGGTGCAGAACCGCCCGTCGAACGAGCAGCCGATGCAGCAGCGCCAGCCGGTGCCCGCGATGGAGAGGGCGCAGGCCGCCTGACCAGTCGCCATGGCCAAGTTCAAGCTCCCGTTCACGCTGCCGTTCCTGAAGGCGCCCGAGCCCGCGCTGGCGGTGCCGCAGACCGGCGGCCGCGCCCGTCGCGGCGACGCCGCGTTCATGAGCGGCGTGCGCGCGGCGCAGGTCGTCGAGTCGGCGCCGCACGTCACGTGGGTGCTGTACCTGATGGCCGCCGCGCTCGCGGCCACGCTCGCCTGGGCCGCGCTCGCACGCGTCGACGAGGTCACCAAGGCCGATGCGCGCGTCGTGCCCGAGGGCCGCGAGCAGGTCATCGCCAGCCTGGAAGGCGGCATCCTGCGCGAGCTGTTCGTCAAGGAGGGCGAGCAGGTCGAGGAGGGCCAGGATCTCGCCGAACTCGACCCGACCCGGTTCAAGACGCAGCAGGCCGAAGGCGCCGCCAAGATCCTCGCGATGAAGGCCCAGATCGCGCGCCTGACCGCCGAGGCCTACGGCCGCCCGCTGGCGTTCCCGCCGGAGGTGGATGCCGCGCCGGACGTGGCCCAGGGAGAGCGCGATTCCTACCTCGCCCGCAAGCGCGCCAACGACGATGCGCTGGGCTCCAACCAGCGCGGCATGGACATGCTGCGCCGCGAGCTGCAGATGTCGGAGGCGATGTCGGCCAAGGGGCTGCTGTCCGAGGTCGAGGTGCTGCACCTGCGGCGCCAGATCAACGAGATGTCGCTGCAGTCGGAAGACCGCATCAACCGCTTCCGCCAGGACGCGAGCAGCGAGCTCGCCAAGCTGCGCACCGACCTGGCCGCGCTGCAGGAGCAGCAGGCCGGCCGCCAGGACGTGCTCGAGCGCACGATGATCAAGTCGCCGGTGCGCGGCATCGTCAAGAACATCCGCATCAACACGCTCGGCGGCGTGATCGGCGGCGGCGCGCCCATCATGGAGATCGTGCCCATCGGCAAGCAGTCGCTGATCGAGGCGCGCGTCAAGCCGGGCGAGATCGGCTTCCTGCAGGTGGGCCAGGCGGCCAAGGTCAAGCTCGCCGCCTACGACTTCGCGTTGTACGGCGCCGTCGACGGCAAGATCGAGTCGATCAGCCCCGACGCGCTCGGCGACCCCGAGCGCGCGGTGGGCAGCGTCGATCCGACCTACTATCGCGTGATGCTGCGCGTGGACAACAACACGCTGCACGAGAAGGGCAAGACGCTGCCGCTGCTGCCGGGCATGACCGGCACGGTGGAGGTGCGCATCGGCGAGCGCTCGGTGCTCAACTTCCTGCTGCGGCCCATGCTCAAGTCCAAGGAAGCGTTCCGCGAACGCTAGCCGCGACAAGAATCCAGGAGCCTTCAATGACGGGTCGCATCACCGAGATCTTCGGCGGCTTGCAGCAGCGCCACGTGATCAACGAGCAGGTGGCTGCCTACCGCGACTATACGCAGGCCGAGGTCTTCTTCCACCTGGCGCGCGAGAAGGGCCAGCGCGTCGAGCGGCTGCGCCAAAGCTTCGCCGGCCGCCGCATCGAGAAGCTCTTCGTCGGCAACAACCTCGTGCCCGCGGGCTTCGAGCTGCCGGGCGTCGAGACCGTCGCGCTCGAGAAGAACCACTTCGAGCGCGCCATGAAGGGCGAGCTGCAGGACATGGTGGCGCGCTTCGCGGGCAACATCGTGCTCGTCAACAACAACGACCTCGCGGTCGGCGAATCGGCGCCGGGCTACGTGCGCGTGTTCGCCAATTCGCCCGACACGATCTTCCTGGGCTGGGACTACGACAACCACCACTGGATGGAGTCCAGCCTCGCGCTGGCCGCGCACACCGACCTGTACTTCCCGGCGCACAACGAGAACATGTACCTGCTCTCGAAGATCAACGCGCTGACCAGCGGCCCGATCCCGTGCGCCTGCGTGCAATGGAGCCAGGCGTTCCTGGCCGACCACCTCGTCGACATGCTGCGCCGCGAGCGCAGCGACGAGCCGCTGGGCATGCACTTCTTCTACCAGCAGTTCGCGTTCCGCAACCAGACGGTGGTGACGCTGAACCAGAAGTACAAGTCGATCGGCTTCGCCGAACGCTCGTTCCAGGCCAAGACGCCGTTCGACCGCCTGGCCGAGTGGATGGACCACAAGGCGCACTGGATCATCCCGGTGCTCAACGACGTGCCCATCCGCATCTTCGACGCGCTGGCCAGCGGCGGCATCCCCATCGTGCCGGAGTCCCTGCGCTTCCTGGCGCCGGTTTCCGGCCTGCCGCGCGACATGGTCGTGTTCTACGGCCCGGACGACATCTTCAACCCGCAGGCCGTCGTGGCGCGCGCACTCGAGCTGTTCGACGGAGGCGGGCAGGGGGGCATCGCCGCCCGCCACCGGCACGCGCTGGCCCATCACCACGGGGCGGACCGCCTGCGGCGGATGATGGCGATGGCCCAGGAAAGACTCGAATTCGCGCCCCTTATCGGCTGAGCGGCGGCCCTCCAGTCCGAACATGATCCGTTCCATGGTTCTCACCCACATGGAGCGCGATCAATGACCCAGGTTCTCGTCACCGGCGGCGCCGGCTTCCTCGGCAGCCACCTCTGCGACCGGCTGATCGCGCGTGGCGACGAAGTGCTGTGCGTGGACAACTTCTACACCGGCGGCAAGGGCAACGTGCGCCACCTGATGGGCAACAAGAACTTCGAGCTGATGCGCCACGACGTGACGTTCCCGCTGTACGTCGAGGTCGACCGCATCTTCAACCTCGCCTGCCCGGCCAGCCCCGTTCACTACCAGCACGATCCGGTGCAGACCACCAAGACCAGCGTGCACGGCGCCATCAACATGCTGGGCCTGGCCAAGCGCACCAAGGCGCGCATCCTCCAGGCGTCCACCAGCGAGGTCTACGGCGATCCCTCGATGCATCCGCAGCGCGAGGAATACTGGGGCAACGTGAACCCGATCGGCCCGCGTTCGTGCTACGACGAAGGCAAGCGCTGCGCCGAGACGCTGTTCTTCGACTACTGGCGCCAGCACCAGCTGCAGATCAAGGTCATCCGCATCTTCAACACCTACGGCCCGCGCATGCAGCCCGACGACGGCCGCGTGGTGAGCAACTTCATCGTCCAGGCGCTCAAGGGCGAGCCGATCACGCTGTACGGCGACGGCCAGCAGACGCGCAGCTTCTGCTACGTCGACGACCTGATCGAGGGGATGATGCGCCTGATGGATTCCGACAAGTCCATCACCGGCCCGATCAACGTCGGCAACCCGGTCGAGTTCACGATGCGCGAGCTGGCCGAGCTGGTGGTGCAGATCACCGGCTCGAAGTCGCCGATCACCTTCCACCCGCTGCCCACCGACGACCCGAAGCAGCGCCGCCCGGACATCTCGCAGGCGCAGGACAAGCTCGGCTGGGCGCCGAAGGTGCCGCTGGCCGACGGCCTGAAGGAGACCATCGCCTATTTCCGCCGCACGCTGGACTTCACGGCCGACCTCGCGCCCACCACCGTGCTGCCGGCGATGCCGCCGATCCCCAACATCGCCGCCGCGCTGGCGCGCTGATCCTCGAACGCGTCCGCCGGGGCGCCCTGCGCTCCGGCCGATCCCGACTCGCCATGGGAATCCCACAGACCACTCCGACCTGGCCGGCGGCGTTGACGCTGGCCTTCGCGCTCGGCGCCGCCTTGCTGTCGCCGGCAGCCCCGGCCGCGACTGCGCGCCGCGCGACGCCCGCGTTGCCGTCCGCCGCGCCGGCGCCGTCGTCCAACAGCCGCTGCATCAGCGACGAGAGCAGCGACCCCCAGGCCGTGCCGACCTTCCGCACCGTGCCCGCCAGCGCGGGCAGCGCGTCGCAGGCCAGCGCCGGCACCGCGCCGCGCATGAACCTGCTGGCGATGGTGCGCAGCGCGATCCACCGCAGCAACGCGGTCGGCGCGGCCAAGCTGCTGTCCGAGGCCGCCGCGATCGACATCGACGAGGCGCACGCGGCGTACTGGCCGCAGGTGGGCATCTCGGGCCAGGTCGGCGGCATCGACGCCGGCGCCCCGAATTCCCCGTCCGTGCACGGCAAGCAGTTCCAGGGCGGGGTCAACGTGTCCGCCCCGCTGTACGACGGCGGCCACACGCGCGACATGACCGACTACCGCACGCACCTCGCGGAAGTGGCCAGGTTCGGGGAAGTCAGCGCGCAGGAGCAGGTCGCGCTGCAGACCGTGTCGCTCGCGCTGGACCGCAGCCGCTACACCGTCGAGGCGCAGGTCTACGACCAGTACGCCCGCAAGATGAGCTGCCTGGTCGAGGCGCTCGAGATGATCGTCTCCGCCGACCGCGGCCGCACCAGCGAGCTGGTGCAGGCGCGCAAGACGCAGCAGCAGGCCGAGCTGCAGCGCGACCAGGTGCTGTCGCAGAAGCGGCTGACCGAGATCCGGCTGCGCCGCTTCGTCGGCGACGACCTGCCGCCCACCGAGGGCATCGCCTCGGTCATGCTGGACACGCCGGCGCTGCCCGACCTGCTGACCATGGCCGCGCGCGCCGCCGAGATCCAGTCGCTGGACTCGCAGGCGGCGGCGCTCGACTCGTACGTCAAGGCCGTGCTCGACGGCCAGAAGCCGCAGCTGGGCCTGCTGGTGGCCGCCACCAAGTCGGCCGGCGCGGGCGACTCGCGCTCCGTCTCGGGCGGGATCACGTTCAACTGGCAGATCTTCAACGCCGCCAACAAGTACACGACGCAGGCCGCCCAGAAGCGCGCCGCGGCGGCCCGCATGAACCGCGAGGATGCGCTGGAGGCCCGCAAGTACCGCATGGCCGAGGTGCACGAGCAGGCCGAGCACGCGATGGAGCGGGCACACAGCGTCATCGAGATCCTCCACAACAGCGAGCTGGTGCGCAACTTCACGCTGCAGCAGTGGCAGCAGCTCGGCCGCCGCTCCCTGTTCGACGTGATGGCGGCCGAGGGCGACCACTACAACATGCGCGTCCAGTACGTCGACGCGCTGTACGACACCCAGCAGTCCAATGCGCTGCTGTGGTCGCTGGGCCTGGGCCTGGCGAACCACCTGGAGTAGCGGCCGCCGCAAGCAGAGCAGGGGCCGGGACGCGCCCTGAGGCGGCGCCGTGGGCGCCCCTGGCGCCGTCCGGGCGCCGATTTGCGGCCCGCGATCCGGCCTTTTCACCCGATCGGAAGACCGGCTCCGGCGCGACCATTCAGGCCATTCCCATAAAGTTTTCCTTGGAGTCGCCGAATGCAGCAGCCCAGCCAGGTCGCCCCGTCCGCCGCAGTGCACCGCGCGCCTGGCGGGATCCCCGGCGCGATGCCGGCGGATTCGCACAGCACGGCCCTGGCCGCGGTCGCCGCCCCCGGCGCCGCCAGCATCGTCATCGACCGCAACCTGCTGCTGCAGGGCATCGCGCTGCAGAACGAGGGCAAGCTGGAACAGGCCCAGGCCGTGTTCGAGCTGTACCTCACCCACATCCCCAACGAGGGCGTGGCGCTGTACTCGCTGGCCGTCGTGCTGATGGAGCGCTTCGGCGCGGAGCGTGCGCTGCCCGTCGTCGAGCGCGGCGTGCAGGTCGCGCCGGCCTTCCCCCCGATCTGGTACGCCGCCGGCGCCGTCCAGCAGCGCCTGGGCCTGCGCGACGCGGCCATCAAGAGCTACGACAAGGCGCTCGAGCTCAAGCCCGACTACGTGGAGGCGCTGATCAACAGCGGCACGCTGCTGCGCGAGCAGCTCGACCACCACGCCGCGATCGACCGCTTCAACCGCGCGCTGGCGCTCAAGCCGGATCACCTGAACGCGATGTCCAACCTCGCGATCATGCTGACCGAGTTCAAGCGCTCGGAGGAAGCGGTGGCGATGTTCGAGCGCCTGCTCGCGATCAAGCCCGACTTCGAATACGGCGTCGGTTCGATCTGCTACGAGCGCATGCACGCCTGCGACTGGTCGCACTTCGAGTCGGACGTCGCCAGGATCCTCGACGGCATCGCCGCCGGCAAGCCGGTCGCGAAGTCGCTGGGCGTCATGTCCATCACCGACGACGCCGCCGTGCACCACCGCTGCGCCGAGATCTTCGCCGCGCACCGCTACACGCCGCGCCACGCGCCGCTGTGGACAGGCCAGCGCTATCGCCACGACCGCATCCGCATCGCCTACGTGTCGCCCGACCTGCGCGAGCATCCGGTGGGCCACCTGATGGCCGGCATCTTCGAGCGCCATGACCGCAGGCGCTTCGAGACGATCGCCATCGCCATCGGCGCCAACGACGGCAGCCGCCTGCGCCAGCGCATGGTTGACTGCTTCGACCACTTCATCGACGCCAGGATGATGGAGAGCCGCAGGATCGCCGAGCTGATGCGTTCGATGGAGGTGGACATCGCCATCGACCTCGCGGGCTTCACGGCCGACTCGCGCAGCGAGGTGTTCGGCATGCGTCCCGCGCCGGTGCAGGTCAACTACCTCGGCTACCCCGGCACGATGGGCACGCAGTACATGGACTACATCGTGGCCGACCGCCACGTGATCCCGCCCGAGCACGCGCGGCACTACAACGAGAAGGTGGTCTACCTGCCCGACGCCTACCTGCCGGCCGCCTCCGGCCTGCAGGTCGCCGAGCGCACGCCCACCCGCGCCGAATGCGGCCTGCCGGACGAGGGCGTCGTGTTCTGCTCGTTCAACCACGACTACAAGATCGCCCCGCACGTGTTCGCCGTGTGGATGAACCTGCTGCGCGCGGTGCCGGGTTCCGTGCTGTGGCTGATGTCGCGCAGCCCGCTGTCGCAGGGCAACCTGCGCAAGGAAGCGGCCGCGCGCGGGGTCGATCCCGACCGGCTCGTCTTCGCGCAACGCGTCCCGCGCGTGGAGGACCACCTGGCGCGCTATCGCCAGGCCGACCTGTTCCTCGACACCCACCCGTACAACGCCCACACCACCTGCGCCGACGCGCTCATGGTGGGCCTGCCGGTGGTCACCTGCATGGGCGGCGCCTTCCCGTCGCGCGTCGCCGGCAGCCTGCTGCACGCGGCCGGCGTCCCGGAGCTGGTGACGTCGTCGCTGGCCGACTACGAGGCGCTCGCGCTGCAGCTGGCGCGCGACCCGGCGCGCCTGGCCGCGATCAAGGCCAGGCTGGCCGCCACCCGCGCCAGCACCGCGCTGTGCGACGCCGACAGCTTCACGCGCAACCTCGAGGCCATCTACACGGCCATGTGGCGACAGACGCAGCTGGGCGATGCGCGCGACGCCCTCGGCGGGGGCACGCGGTGAACGCCGTGGTGGCCGACGCGCCCGCCGCGGTCTCGCCCGCGATTGCCGCCAACGACGCGCTCGCGCGCGGCAACCTGCAACTGGCCGACTACCTGTGCCGCGAGGCGCTGCAGGTCGACGCGAACGACGTGCTCGCGATGAGCCTGCTGGGCCACATGGCCTCGGGCCTGCGCCGCTTCCAGCTGGCCGAGGCCTGGTTCGCGCGCGCCGCGGCGCTGCGCCCCGGCTCCGGCGACATCGCCGCCTGGCGCGACCGCGCCCGCGAGATGGCGCAGGCCGCGCGAGCCCACGCCGCGTCGAGTTCGCCCAGGGCGCTCGCGCGTCCGAAGTACCTGCTGGTCAAGGCCTGGGGCTACGGCTTCTGGTCGGACATGGACCACGTGCTGGGCCAGCTGCTGCTGGCCGAGCTGACGGGCCGCACGCCGGTCGTGCACTGGGGCTCGAACACGCTGTTCGGCGCCAGCGGCATCGCCAACGCGTTCGAGCTGTATTTCCGTCCGGTCTCCGGCGCGACGCAGGACGGCCTGGCCGCCTGGGGCGAGTCGTTCTTCCCGGGCAAGTGGAGCGCGTCCAACCTGCGCGTCGAGAATGTCAACAAGTTCCAGGGCCCCGGCTCGCGCACCTCCGCGCTGCACCTGCTGGCGCGCGACGAGGACGTGGTCGTCAGCGACTTCCACGGCAAGGTCGTCGACCTGATGGGCTGGATCGAGCCCGACAGCCCCTGGCACGGGCTGGACTACCGGGTGGTGTACCGCCGCCTGTTCGCCAAGTACGTCCGGCTGCAGCCCGCGCTGCTCGCGCGCGTGGACGCGTTCGCGCGCGAGCGCATGGCCGGCCGCCGCTGGGTGGCGGTGCATGTGCGCGGCAGCGACAAGCTCACCGAGCTGCGCGACCTCGAGCTCGTGAACCAGCAATACCGGCATCGCATCGACGCGATGCTGCAGGCCGATCCGGCGATGGGCATCTTCCTGCTGACCGACAGCGAGCGCTTCGCCCGCGAGTACCGCGAGACCTACGGCGGGCGCGTGCTCGCCGCCGACGTCGCGCGCAGCGGCGACGCCACCGGCGTGCACTATGCCGGCCACGAGGGCCGCAAGCTGGGCGAGGAGGTCGTGATGGACGCCTTCCTGGCCGCGCGCTGCGACGCCTTCCTGGGCAACGGCGCGTCCAACGTCTCGACGGCCATCCGCCACCTGAAGGACTGGGCGCCGGGCACGTTCGAGCTGATCGGGCCCGACTTCCTGGCCATGCCCAACCAGATGCTGCACCGCTGGTGAGGTGCTTGCCATGAGCCCGCCCGGCCGCCCGCAGGGCGCAACCCGCCGCGCGCGGCACGGAGGATCCAATTGACCGCCCCCATCGTCATCGACGGCGTCTTCTTCCAGATCGGCCGCTCGGGCATCGCCCGCGTGTGGCAGTCGCTGCTGGGCCTGTGGGCCGGCACGCCGTTCGGCGACCGGCTCGTCGTGATGGATCGCAAGCGCACGATGCCCCGCATCGACGGCATCCGCTACGTGGACGCGGCCGGCCTGAACTACGCCGACCTCGAAGGCGACCGCCGCATCGTGCAGGACGTCTGCGACGACGTCGGCGCCGCGCTGTTCATCTCCACCTACTACTCGCACCCCATCACGACGCCGTCGGTGGCGATGGTGCACGACATGATCCCCGAGGCCATGGGCTTCGACATGGCGCAGCCGATGTGGCGCCAGAAGACGATGGCGCTGGCCTGTGCGGAGCGCTTCATCGCGATCTCGCGCAGCACCGCGCGCGACCTGCAGCGCTTCCTGGCCCGCCCGGTGGACGTCACCGTGCACTACAACGGCAACGACATGGGGCCGGTGACGGCCGACGAGATCGCCGACTTCCGCCGCCGCCACGGCATCGCGCGCCCGTACTTCATGACCTCAGGCAGCCGCGCCGACTACAAGAATGCGGCGCTGTTCTTCGACGCCTTCGCGCGCTTCGGCGACGCCCGCGGGGACTACGCGATCGTCTGCACCGGCGGCGGCACGCTCGACGACGCGAGCCGCGCCGCCGCGGGCGCGGCCGACGTGCACGTCGCCATCTTCGACGAGCACGACCTGCGCTGCGCCTACGCCGGTGCGCTGGCGCTGGTCTACCCGTCGCGCTACGAAGGCTTCGGATTGCCAGTGCTCGAGGCGATGGCCTGCGAGTGCCCGGTGATCACCTCGACGGCCTCGTCGCTGCCCGAAGTGGGCGGCGATGCGGTGCTCTACATCGAGCTCGGCGACACCGAGCAGGACCAGGCCTTCGAGCTGCTGCAACGCGTGCAGCGACCCGAGGTGCGCGCCGACCTGGTCGCGCGCGGCCGCGCACAGGCGCGCAAGTTCAGCTGGAAGACGATGGCCGACGGCGTCGCGGCGACGCTGCAGTCCGCCGCCGACGCGCATCCTGCGCCCGCGCCGCGCGTGACGCCCGCGCCCGTGCGCGCGGGCGATCAGCTGCTGCCGATCGGCGCGCTGCGCTGCCGCTTGCCGGCCAGCAGCTCGCTGGCGGGCCTCAAGCGCGAGCACCGGATGTACGACCGCTTCGCGTCCTCGCTGGGCGCGGTGCTGGAGCAGGGCGACGGCGCCGTGATCGCCGGTGCGGGCTTCGGCGTGTCGCTGGTCGCGCTCGCCGACGCCCAGCCGGCGTTGAGCCTGCTGGCCGTCGAACGCGACGCCGCACGCTTCGCCTACCTGCGCAGCAACGCCACGGGCTTGCCGTCCGCCAGCATCCAGTTGCTGCAGGCCGATCTCGGCTCGCCGCAACTGGCGGGCGTCGATGCAGTGCTGCGCGAGGCCGGGCTCGACGGCGTCCGGCTGCTGGTGTCGACGATCGGCGCGGCGGGCGCGGACATCCTGGCCGGCGCGTCCGACCTGTGCCGGCACGTCTCGCCGATGCTGTTCTTCACCTGCCAGATCGGCGGCGAGCCGGACGGCGCGGATGCGTGGCGCGAGCGCCTGCGCGCCTTGTGGGCGTGCGGATACACCGGGTTCTGGGTGTTCGACAACTTCGGCAATCCGCTGTGTGAGGTGACGCAGCCGCGCGGCCTCGACCAGATGCTGGACTACCTGTCGCGACAGAACCAGCGGCGGGGCTCCCGCACGCTGTACTACTACGACGTCCTCGCGTTCACGGATCGCGACGCGGCGCGCGCGGCGCGGGCAGTCGACCTGCATGCGCGCTGAGGGTGTCGCGGGCGCTTGCGCCGGGCATCTCGGTTGGCGCAAGACGCTTCGGCGCCGCGATGCGCGAACCCTGTCATCCTGCGACTCCGCTTCGCTGCGCGCAGCGATGACGGCTCGGCGGCAAGCCGTGCCACCGGCCTCGCAGCGTCAGCGCCGCGAAGCGCGAACCCTGTCATCCTGCGCGCAGTCGCAGGATCCACGCTGGCACGCCAGGCCTTCGACCCTCAGTGCACCGGCGTCAGCAGGAACGCCCGCTTGTTGCCGCCGATGAGGCCGGTTCCGGCGATCTGGCCCGCTTCGTTGAGCCGGATGCTGCTCACGTCGATGTTCGACAGGCCCGGCACGAGCGTGTTCAGGTTGACCATCACCCCGTTCGTGTAGAGGAACGGCTGGCTGGTGCTGCTGTTGGGCAGCGTCGAGGTGCCGATCACCTGGCCCGCGGCGTTGACGCCGCGGCCGACGGTAACGTGCCCGCCCAACGTGCCCAGATCGATCATGCGGGTGCCGTCGTGGAAGAACGCGTGCGTCTGATTGGACGCCGTGCGCGACGAGCCCGTGACCTGGCCCAGGCGGTTGATCGCGTAGCCGACGCTGCTGCTGCCGCCCAGCGTGCCCAGGTCGACCATGCCGCGGCCGTCGAAGACGAAGGCGTGGCTGACGCCGGCGGTGGAGGCGGCGCCGCCGGTGATCTGGCCCGCGTCGTTGACGGCGAAGGCATTGCAGAACCGGCCGCCGAACGTCCCGAGGTCGACCAGGCCGCCGCCGGTGGTCCGGAAGCAGCGCGCCACGCCGGACGCGTCGTAGGCGCTGCCCACGGCCAGGCCGGACTGGTTGAGGCCGTAGACGTAGCTGTACAGGCCGCCGAACGTGCCCAGGTCGACCATGCCGGACACCGTGCCGAGGAAGGCGTGGTCCTTCTCGTCGGGCGTTCGGGCGTAGCCGCCCACCTGGCCGCTGTCGTTGACCGCCGCGACGAGGCTGAAGCTGCCGCCGAAGGTGCCCAGGTCGTAGGCGTTGCCGCCCGTCAGCAAGGTGGCGTCGACCTTGGTCGAGGTCGCGCTGATCACGTTGCCGGCAGCAACGCCGTTCGGGCTGAGCGCGATCGCGCGGCCGGGGCGCGTGCTGAGCGGCGTCGCGACGCCGTTTGTCCAGACCACCGGATACGGCGTCCCGTCGGCGCCTTCCGCATATCCCACCACCTGGCCGGCGTCGTTGAGGCCGCTGGCCTCGCTGTTGGTGCCGCCCAGGGTACCCAGGTCGGTCAGGGTCCAACCCGCCGCCAGGGCGGGGGCGGCGCACAGCCACGACGCCAGGCCAGCGGCGGCCAGGCGCAATACGTTCTTCATCTTCATCTTCATGATGACTCCCAATGAGAGATTGCAAGGAGCCGATGCCTGCGCGCGGGCGTTGGGCATCGGGTGAAGACAGTGTCGGGGAGGCGTGGCTCAGGGAGTGAGCCAGAAGAAAATGGGGCGAACACGTGACTTGGTGCGACATCGCTCCGAACTCCGGTGAGCGGGTGCGTCGGTGTCGCATGCGGCGTCTCGCGATGGGCTTCGGACGTAGGGCGTTCGGCTTCGGGCGTTGGGTGGTCGCAGGGGACGGCACGACTCACCGGGGGACTCTTCTCCGCTCGTGTCCCCCGGCGGCCTTCGGCGCGCCTCCTCCTTGACCTCGCTGCGAAGAGTCCCCGCCTCGCCGTGCCGCGCATGGCGTGCCCGCAGACAACCCTCGCAGGGGAACATTTTTTCCGCTCTTTTGAGAGGCCTTGGCATCGACGGCCCATCGAGGCCGCGTCGATGCCCGCGGCCGTCACCCTGGTTGGGCGCCGGGCTTGACGCGAACGACGGGCCGGTCTGCCGCCGTTCCTTGCCATGTTTGACAAGCGCGACGCCTCCGGCGCCGCGGACTTGGATCCGCGTGTGCGGCTACGTACCAATGGCATCCGCTTTGTGCAGTAGTGCCCGTTGAAGCTCGTAGTGGACTGCTGATTGACATACAGCGGTCGATGGAAGCGTTGCGATCTGAGGGCTGCTCTCGCTGCATTGCAGCCGGACGATATGAGGCACTCCAGCAATGGTTCGAGGAGTGATCTCGGCAAGAACTTTATGAAAGGCGATGTTTGCTGACAAGCCACCGACAGCCCGCGACACCACTCAGTTCATTCGCATCCCCGGAAATGCGGAGACCGCTGCTGTACTCGCGTCACGGGGAAGCCGGATCGTGAAAACCGTGCCCGACTCGACTTCCGACTCGACGCCGGTCGAACCGCCGTGAGCCAGCGCAATCTCACGCACGACATAGAGTCCCAGTCCGAGGTTGTATGCGCCAGGGCTCGCATCGGATCCGCGGACTAGCGGCTCGAACAGGCTCTCGCGCGTCGCCCTGGGTATGGGCGCGCCGGTGTTGCGCACGCTGATCGCGATCTCGTCCGACTTCGACCCGTTGACCTGGGCGACAACCGGCGCATCGCGCGCGCCGTGACGCAACGCATTGCCGAGGAGGTTGGAAATGGCTTGGCCCACCCGCTGTGCGTCGCAGACGCACGTCGCATCTCCAACGATGTCGAACTCAATGGAACGTTCAGGATGATTCGCGAGGACTTCCGCGACGACTCTCGCACAGACCTGACCCATGTCGACCGCCGCGGCCGTGACGCGCATGCCTTCACCGAGGCCGCTACGAACGTAGTCGAGCAAGTCATCGAGAAGGCTCTGAATGCGCCGGGCTCCACGAAGAGCGCGCTCAGCGGCTTCGGGCATCGCCTTATCAATCTTGGCGGCGATCAGCAGGGTCTGATTCGACGCCATGATCGTCGCTAGAGGCGTTCGCAATTCGTGGCTCAGCACGCCGAGAAACAGGTTGCGCATGCGCGCAGCCTCGACGGCAAAGTGCAAGATGCTTGCCGCCAGTGCTTCGTCCATCGCCTCGTTGAAGCGAATTAGCTCGATGACTTCGTCGCGGCCGAGCGTCGGCCCGCTCTCCATCCACAGCCGAATCACCGACGCTCGGAGGGCGCGGTATTCGGCGGTGGTCTGGTTGACATTGAAGCCGGCGGCGGCGCGAAGCTCCCCGTGGATCTCTGCGGGGCTGGAATCGCGGCCGTCTGTGCGCGGCGCGTGCCCGAGCGATTTCTCTCGCTGCTGAAGCTTTGTCTGGGGCTGCCGCATGTCGAGGGCAATGGCCGCAAGTACTTGTCGGCCGTGATCTCGAAGCTCGCCGGGGTCCATGCCGGCTGCGGCAGGAAGCTGTTGCGTCGCGAATGCCTGGAACTCAGACAGGATCTTGTCCGACTCGAGCGTTATGAAATCCGAAAGTCCCATCGGGCACTCCTGTGGTCAGTCGCGGGTCCGCGGAGGCCGCCATCGGCGGCATTCATCCGTGAGCTATGGGCACGTTCTCCAAAAGGCTCAGAAGCTTGTTCAGGTCGGCGGGCTTCAACATCGAGGCGGCGAATCTGACGTCGAGCGAAGCGGCGTGGCGCAGCCGCTCGTTGCCGGTCAACGCGAAAAGCGCTGGATGCTCGGGGCATGCTGCCGATTCGAGGCGGTTGGCGGTAGCGAACCCGTCGACGCCATCCATCTCCATGTCGAGCAGAATAGCATCTGGAACTGTCTGCTCGACCTGAGCAAGGGCATCGGCGAGCCCATAGGCTCCGACTGTCGTCCAATTCGAGCAAAGCTCGATCAATTCGCATAGCGCGTCAACCAGGTCGCGGTCGTCGTCCACCACCATGAGTCTTCGGTCGGCGCTGTGAGGATCGAGGTTCATGGCTCGGAAAGGCAAGCGGGTTTCCCGCCACGCCGGCCCTTCCCGTCGAAAGTCCACCGGGGGCGATGCAGGCCGTGCGTTTGGGAACTGCGAAGAAGTCGCGATCGGCGGATGTCGCCACTGTTGCGGCCAAGCGGGAGCCAAGCCGGGACGGCCGGTATCTCACCGCAGATCGCGTACTAAGTTCCGATCGATCGGCAATGTGCGCTGTCGCGGCGTGCCGCGTCCGTCTTCTTTGAATTCACATCCATAGCGCGCGGACGCCATCGAGAGCGCAGCGTGATTCGGAACGTTCGACCGACCGCGACGCAACGTAAGCCGTCGGCCGCGTTGCGCCTGCGGAATGACCGGTGTCGCCGCATTGCTGCCCGTTGATCGCAGCGCTCGCGGGGCCGACAGCAGCGACTCATCTGAGCGGGAGGTATGCCAGGACCAATCGCCATTCGTCCCGGTTCCAACCGTTTCGCGGGCCAGCCGGACCTGTGGATCCGTGCTCGACATCGGGTGGAGAGCGCCTGCCCGTCCTGCGCTGCTCTACCGCGAATTCTTTCTGGCGAAACCGGCACGCGCCAGCGCGTTCCTGTACGATGGGGTGGCTGATATGCACAAGGCCGTCCGCTCATAGGTCTTTCTTGCCGCCTGGCGTCCGCCGGGTGCCGCGTCGAATCCCCTTGATGATTTTCTTGGCGTTTCTTCGCCATGGCGCGCTCTTGCGCCACCGCAACTTTCTCAAAGGAAATTCGACATGACGACTCAAACCGGTACCGTCAAATGGTTCAACGATGGCAAGGGCTTCGGCTTCATCACGCCTGACGACGGCGGCAAGGATCTGTTCGCCCACTTCAAGGAAATCCAGGGCGCCACGGGCTTCAAGACGCTGGCGGAGAACCAGCGTGTGCAGTTCGAGGTGACGCAAGGCCAGAAGGGTCTTCAGGCGTCGAACATCCGCAGCGTTGGCTGACCATCGCGGGAATCGCGTCGGGATCGCCCCGACCGGCACCTGAAGCGCGGCTTGCCCGCGCTTTTTCATTTCAAGAAGGTGCATCATGAAGAACCTGCAGGAAGCCACCGAGCGCATCTGCCAGCTCAAGGGAAACCTGATCGCCCTCGATGCGCTGTTGCCGGCGCTCATGGAAACCGTCCACCCCGTCGACCAGGCCAGGCTGACGGCCTCGTTCGAGGCCCACGCCGAGGCGGCACGGACGGTGCTGTTGCACACCGACATCTCCGATGTGGTGCTGGCGACCTTCGAGCACGAGATCGAGCGCAATCGCGCGATCCTGGCGCGCCACGCCAGCGCATCGAAGCCGGGCCCCGCGCGGGCATCGGTCGATGCCCTCCTGCTGACGGTCACGCGCATCAGCACGTTCATCGGCTCTCGCGTCCTCACGAGCGCCAGCGGATTCTTCTTTCGACGTGGAGGCCGGCTGTTCCTCGTGAGCAATCGGCACGTCTTCGCCGATGAACCGAGCAAGCATTTTCCGGATCGGGTGGAGATCGGCGTTCACACGGACCGCGAGGACCTCACGCGGCATGCCATCGTCTCGCTGCCGCTGTATCGCGAGTCGCTGAGCCAATGGCGCGATGCCAGGGACACCGGCGGCAGCGTGGATGTCGCCACGATCGAGATCGCCCAGGATGCATTGCCGCCCGATGCGGTGCTCGACGCCTTCGACGAAACGCATCTCGAAGCCATCGGCGAGGCCATCGCGATCGGGGACGCCCTCACCATCGTGGGCTTTCCGCTCGGCTTCCACGACACCATCCATCACCTCGCGGTCTCGCGCAGCGCGTCCATCGCGTCGGCCTACGGCGTTCGTTTCCAGCAGCAGGGCTATTTCCTGACGGATGCGCGAACGCATCGTGGCAGCAGCGGTGCCCCCGTGCTGCGTCGCCGTGGCCGTTCGGCCGATTCGACCTCGCTTCAGGCATGGCAACTGGTCGGTGTGCATTCGACGCGAATGGACATGAGCACCCGCGACCAGGAGCAGGATGAGTCCCTGGGTCTGAACTGCGCCTGGTACTCGGACGTGCTGCTGGCGCTCACCACGCCCGGCTGAGGTTGGCGTTCCGGGTTTCCCGGAGACCGGAAGCCGCCATGAGCCATGCGCGCGACCTCTCGCCAGGCGTCAGATCAACGGCGCATGCCGCCCCGGGCCGTCCTCGTCGAGCCGTCGCGCATCCAGCAGGGCATGCACCACCGCGGCATTCGACGAGTGAACGACCGCATGGGCCGGCGAGAGCTGCGCCTGGCCGCCACCGGGCAGCAGATCGGCTGACGGCGCAGCGAGCAAGTCACCCAGCGAAGGCGCCATCGAGGCGTCGTGCGTCGCGGCAGCAGCGGACGTGGCCCCCGACGATGCCGGCGCGTCCTTCGCGAACCAGACGTCGGCCATCGCATGCGTGGCGCCGTCCGCCGTCGTGTACGAGGACGTCAGCCCCAGCAGGTTGCCGTGATCCGTCGCGTGCCCTGCCAACCCGTGCAGGTCCAGCGACACGATGCCCAGTTGGGTGAGCGACTTCAGCTCGCCCGCCTCGCTGACGCCGTCGTGGTTCGCGTCCACCCACACGACGAGGTCCTTGAAGTGCGCATCCTTGGCGTCCAGCACGCCGTCGCCGTTGGCGTCGAGTTGCGCCATCGCCTCGTAGCCGTTGCCGGCGTGCCGGCCGTTCGCCAGCTTCGTGCCGACGCCGAACAGCTCACCGCCGTCGTCGATCCTCCCGTCGTGGTTCAGGTCGATGGCCAGCAGGCCGTCGGATGCCGACGTCCAGCCGTACTTCGCGTTCGTGCCCGTGCCCGTGACGTCGAACTTCACGCCGTGCGCCGCCGAGGTCGTGCCGATGCCGTTGCCGTCGAGATCCAGCACCACCGGCGTCGCGAGGAACAGCGCGCCGATCTGCTCATTGCTCATGTGCGAGATCTGGTCCGGCGTGAACGCGGTGACCTGGTCGGTCGTCATCGCGGCGATGTCGGTGGTGGACAGGGCCGGCAGCTGGTCGGTGGACAGCGCGACGATGTTGTCCGTGCTCAGCGCGTGCGCCTGCGCGGTCGTCAGCGCGGCGATGTCGGCCGTGGCCAGGTGCGTGAACTGGTCGGTGGTCAGCACCGCGAACTGCGTCGAGGTCAGCGCCGCGAATTGGGACGTCGTCAGGCCGTCGAGGACCGCCGTGCCGAACGCGAGCACCTGCGTGGTCGTGAACGCCGCGATCTGCGCGGTGCCGAAGGCGTGGAACTCGGCCGTCGTCATCGAGACGATCTGGTCCGTCGTCAGTCCCGTGATCGCCGACGAGTTCAGCGCGTGCAGCGCCGAGCTGCTGAACGCGGCGAGGTCGTCGGTCGACAGCGCCGCGGCCTGCAGGCTGTTCAGCGCGCCGACCTGCGTCGACGTCATCGCCGCCACCTCGACCACCGTCAGCACCGCGATGACGTCCGGCGACAGCGCGGACACCTGCGCGGTGGTCAGGACGCCGAAGTCGGCCGAGGCCAGCGCGACGACCTGGTCGGTGCTGAGCGCGGCGATCACGTCGGTCGTCAGCGAGCCGAACTGGCGCGTCGTGAAGGCCGCCAGGTGGGCGTCGTCCAGGCCGGTGACCTGGGTCGTGGTGAGCGCGTGGATCTCGCTGGTCGTGAGCGCCGCGACCTGCGCCGTCGACAGCGCGTCCAGCTGCAGGGAGCCGAGTGCGTGCACGCCCGCGGTGCCCAGCGCCACGATGTCGGCGGTCGTCAGCATCGTCAGCTGGTCGGACGACAGCGCGCCGACCTGGCTCGTCGTGAGCGCGGCCACCTGCGCCGTCGTCAGCTGGCCGATCTCGGTCGAGGTCAGGGCCGCGAGGCCCGTCGTGTCCAGCGCGCGGATCGCCGCGGAGCCGAACGCGCGCAGGTCCTGCGACGTGAGGCCCGCGAGCTGGCCGGCCGTCAGCGCCTGCACCTCGGTGGTGGTCAGGGCGGCGATCTGCGCGGTCGTGAACGCGTTCAGCTGCGTCGACGTGAGCGCCGCCAGCTCGTCGGTCATCAGGCCCTGCACCTGGGGGGAGGTGAGGGCGGCCAGCTGCTGCGTCGTCAGCGACGTGAATCCGGCGACGCCGAGCGCCTCGAGCGCCGCCGTGCCGAGTGCGTGGATCGCGCTCGTGGACAGCGCCGCGAGCTGCGGTGCCGACAGCGCGGCCACTTCGTCGGTCGACAGCGCCGCCACCTGCGCGGTGCGCATCGCCGCGATGTCCGCCGTGCTCAGCACCTGGATGCCGGCGGTGCCGAAGCCGAGGATGGCGCTGGTGGACAACGCCGCGATGTCGGCCGGAGGCAGGGCGGCGATCTGCGCCAGCGAGAAGCCCGCGATCTGCTCCGAGGTCATCGCCGCGATCTGGCGCGTGGTCAGCGCCGAGAACTGCGCCGGCGTGAGCGCGGCCAGGTGGTCGGGCTGGAGGCCGGCGATCTCCGTCGTGGTGATCGCGGCCACCGCGGCGGACGACAGCGCGGCCAGCGCGTCGGTGGTCAGCGCGTCGAACTGCGCGGTGGTCAGCCCGCGCAGCTGCGTGGTCGTCAGCGCCTGCACGTCGGCCGTGGCGAGCACGGCGATCTGGTCGGTGGACAGCGACGAGAGGGCCGCCGTCGACAAGGCGGCGAACTGCGTGGTGGTCAGCGCGGCGATCTGGTCGGAGCCCAGCGCCGTCACCTGCGCGCTGCCCAGGCCGGCGACCTGGCGCGTCGTGAGCGCGGCGAGCTGTGCGTTGCCGAGGCCGGCGAACTGCGCGGTGGCGAGCGCGGCCAGCGTCGCGGTGCGCAGCGCGGCGAGGTCGGAGGTCGACAGCGCGGCGAGCTGCGCGTCGCTCAGCGCGGTGGCCTCGGCGGTGGTCAGCGCCGCGGCCTGCGCGGTCGTCAGGGCGACGATGTCGTCGGTGGCCAGGGTGGCGACCTGGATCGTGGCCAGTGCGGCCACCTGCGCCGTGGTCAGCGCCGCGAACTGCGCCGTCGACAGCGCCGCGAGCGTCTGCGTGGCCAGGCCCGACACCTGCAGCGTGGTCAGCGCCGGGATGCTGGCGGGCGCGATCGCCGCGAGCTCCGCGGTGGTCAGCGCGGCGAACTGGTCGGTCGACAGCGCGCGCAGCTGCGTGCTGGAGAGCGCGGCGACGACCTCGGTGGCCAGCGCGGGGATCTGGTCGGTGGTCAGCGCGCCGATCTGGCGGGTCGTCAACGCGAGGATCTGCGACGAGGTCAGCGCATCCAGCGTCGAGGCGGCGAGCGCGGACACCTGCGCCGTCGTCAGCGCCGCGACCTGCGCCGTGGCCAGCGCGGCCAGCGTCGTGGTGGCCAGCGCATCGAGCTCGGCGGCCGGCAGCACGGCGACGACGGCCGTGGCCAGCGCACGCACGCTGGTCGTCGTCAGGCTGGCCAGCTCGCCGGGCGTCAACGTGAGCGCCTGCGCGGACGTGAGCGCCGCGACCTGCGCGGTCGTCAGGCCCTGCAGTTCGTCGGTGGCGAGCGCCGCGACCTGCGTGGTGGTCAGCGCATGGATGTCGACGGTCGACAACGCGGCGATGCCGGCGCTGCCCAGGCTGGCGATCAGCCCGGTGCTCAGCGCGCCGACCTGCGCCGTCGTCAGCGCCGCCACCTGGCGCGAGCTGAACGCGTGGAAGTCCACGCTGTCCAGCGCATGCACCTGGTCGGTGGTCAACGACGCGACCTGGCGCGTGGTGAGCGCCCCGATCTCGGTGGTGGTCAGCGCGGCGAGGCCGGCGATGCCCAGGCCCTGCACCTGGGCCGTCGTCAACGCCTGCAGCTGCGCCGTGCCGAGCGCGGCGATCTCGGCGCTGGCCAGCAGCGCGACCTGGCCGGTGGCGAGCGACGCGATCTGCGCGGTGCTCAGCGCGGCCACCTGCGCGCTCGTGAAGGCCTGCAGCTGCGCCGTGCCGAGCGCATTGAGTTCCGCGCTCGTGAGCTCGCGCACCTGCGCGCTGGTGAACGTCGCCACCTGGGCGCTGGTCAGGGCATCGAGCTGGGCCGTCGACAGCGTCGCGAACGCCGTGCTGCCGAGCGCCTGGATCTGCGTCGAGCCCAGGCCGGGCAGGGCGGTGGTGGACAGCGCCGCGATGTCCGATGTCGTCAGGGCCGGCACCTGCACCGTGGTCAGCGCGGCCAGTTGCGCACTCGTCAGCGCCGCGGCCTGGGCCGTGAGCATCGCGCGCAGGTCGGCGGTCGACACCCAGGCGATCTGCCTGGGCGTCAGCGCCGCGACCTCGGCCGGCAGCAGGTCGACGAACTGCGCGGTCGTGAGCACGTTGAGCTGCGCGCTCGAGAAGCCCAGCAGCGCCGCGGTGTCGAAGAACGCCATGTCCGCCGGCGCGATCGAGCGCAGCTGCGCCGCCGTGAGCGTGGCGACGTCGGCCGAGCTCAGGGCGGCGATCTCGAGCGAGTGCAGCGGCCCCGACACCGTCGTCGTCGGAGCGCCCAAGCTCGGCGAATGGGCGTGATGGAACCAGCGGTCGACCAGGTGGCCGATCCCGGGTCCCAGCAGCCGCGAGAGAAAGCTCATGGCGGTGGGTGGCTGGCCGGCCCGTGGGGTTGCGCGGGGCCGGCCGGTCCGTCCGTCAGATCAACGGGTTGCTGTTGGCGAGGCGGTGGCGTTCCTCTTCCTCCAGCAGGCGCTGGTCGAGCATGCCGTGCACCTGCGCCGCGCCGGCATGGCCGGACACCGCCGCAGTCTCCACGTGGCCGGGCAGCAGGTCGGTCGACGGCGCCGCCAGCAGCTCGCTGAGATGCGGGGTGGCGCCGCTCGCCGGCGCGATGCTCGGGTCGGTGGTCGTGTGCGACGTGGACGCGGCGTCCTTCGTCAGCCAGACGTCCGCCATCTCGTGCGTCGCGCCGCTGGTCGTCGTGTAGCTCGAGGTCAGCCCGATCGTGTTGCCGTTGTCGGCGACATGGCTCGCCTGGGCATGCAGGTCCAGCGAGGCGATGCCCAGCTGGCCCAGGCCCTTGAGCTCGCCGGCCTCGACCTTGCCGTCGTGATTGGCGTCCACCCAGACCTGCAGCTGCTTGAACACCGCGTCGTTGGCGTCGATCCTGCCATCGTGGTTGGTGTCGTACTGCGCCAGGGCCTGGTAGCCGTTGGCCGCGCGGGTGCCGTCGGCCATCATCGTGCCGGAGCCGAACAGCTCCGCGCCGCTGTTGATCCTGCCGTCGTGGTTCAGGTCGAGGGCCAGGAAGCCTTCGGTCGAGCCCGTCGTCCAGCCCACCGTGTCCGTCTTGCCCGTGCCGGTGATGTCGAAGTTGACACCCGCGGTGTGCGCGTCGGTCGTGTGGATGCCGGCGCCCGTCAGGTCGAGGACGATCGGCGTCGCCGTCAGCAGCGCGTTGACCTGGTCGTCCGTCATCGACGGGATGTCGACGCTGAACGCGTTGGCCTGCGTGGTCGTCAGCGAGTGCAGGTCGGTCGTCGTGAAGGCCGTGATGGTGTCGGTCACGAACGCCGCGATCTGGTCGGTCGTGAGGACGTGCATCTGGGCCGTGGTGAACGCGCCGATCTCCGTCGTCGTCAGGTGCGCGAGCTGGTCGGTCGTGAACGCGGCGATGTGGGCCGTGCTCAGGGCCGCGAACTCGGCGCTCGTGAAGGCGGCGGCCTCCGTCGTCGTCAACGCGGCGACGTGATCCGTCGTCAGGGCGGCGACGTGCGCCGTCGTGAAGGCCTGGATCTCGGCCGTCGTCAGCGCGGCCACCTGGTCGGTGGTCATCGCGTGCACGACCGCGGTCGTCAACGCGTGGACATCGGCCGTCGTCATCGCGGCGATGGCGTCGGTGGCGAAGGCGTGGAACTGCGTCGTCGTGATGGCGGCGAAGTCGGCCGTCGTCAGCGCGGCGACCTCCGTCGTCGTCAGCGCGGCGACCTGGTCGGTGCTGAACGCGTGGAACTGCGTCGTCGACAGCGCCGCGAGGTCGGCGGTCTGCAGGCTGGCGACCTGGTCGGTCGTCAGCGCGGCCACCTGGCTCGTCGTCAGCGCCGCGAACTGCGCGGAGCCGAAGGCGTCGAGGCTGGCCGTCGACAGGTGCGCGACCTGGTCGGTCGTCAGCGCCGCCACCTGGGCGGTGGACAACGCGGCGACGTGATCGGTGGCCAGCGCGTTCAGCTGCGTCGTCGTCAGGGCGTCGAGCGAGACGGTGTTGAGCGCGCGCAGGTCGGCGGTCGACAGCGCAGCCACCTGGTCGGTGGCCAGCGCGGCGATGTCCGTGGTCGTCAGCGCATTGACCTGGGCCGTCGTCATCGCGGCGACCTCGCTGGTCGTCAGCGCGACGACCTGGTCGGTGCCGAGGGCGCGGATCTGGCTCGTCGTCAGCGCGGCGAGGTCCGCCGTCTGCAGGTTGGCCAGTTGGTCTGTCGTCAGCGCGGCCACCTGCGTCGTCGTCAGCGCGGCGAACTGCGCCGTCGTCAACGCGTCGAGGTTGGCCGTCGTCAGCGACGAGACCTGCGCCGTGGTCATCGCGACCACCTGGGTGGTCGTGAAGGCGGCGACCTGGGCCGTGGTCAGTGCGTTGAGGTCGGTCGAGGTCAGGGCGTCGATCGCGGCCGTCCCCAGGACGCGCAGGTCGGCCGTGCTCAGCGCGGCGGCCTGGTCGGTCGTCAGCGCGCCGATCTGGGCGGTCGTCAGCGCGAATGCCTGGGCCGTCGTCAGGGCGGCGACTTCCGTCGTCGTGAGTGCCGCGACCTGGGTCGTCGTCAGCGAGACGACCTGGGCGGTCGTCAGCGCGGCGAACTGGCCGGTGGTCAGCGCGTCGAGGCTGGCGGTGGCCAGGCCGGCGACCTGCGTGGTCGTCAGCGCGGCGACCTGGGCCGTCGACAGCGCGGCCACCTGCGTGGTCGTCAGCGCGTTCAGCTGCGCCGTCGTCAGGGCGTCGACGGCCACGGTGCCGAGGGCGCGCAGGTCGGCGGTCGTGATCGCGGCGACCTGGTCGGTCGTCAGCGCCGCCACTTCCGCCGTCGTCAGCGCGTTGACCTGGGCGGTCTTGAGCGCGGCGATCTCGTCGGTGGTGAGCGCCTGGATCCCGCTGCTCGTGAACGCGCGGATCTGCGTGGTCGTCAACGCGGCCAGGTCGGCGGTCTCCAGCGCGGCCACCTGGTCGGTGGTCAGCGCGGCGACCTGCGTCGTCGTCAGCGCGGCGAACTGCGCCGTGCCCAGCGCATCGAGATTGGTCGTCGACAGCGCGGCGACCTGCGCCGTCGTCAGCGCGGCCACCTGGGTGGTCGTGAAGGCGGCGACCTGCGTCGTCGACAGCGCGTTGAGCTGCGTCGAGGTCAGCGCGTCGACGGCGGCGGTGCCGAGGGCGCGCAGGTCGTTGGTCGTCAGGACGGCCAGCTGGTCGGTCGTCAGCGCGGCGACCTCGGCCGTCTTGAGCGCGGCCGCCTGGGCCGTCGTCATGGCCGCCACTTCCGTGGTGGTCAGGGCGGCGACCTGGGCCGTCGTCAGCGCACCGACCTGCGAGGTGGTCAGTGCGACGAACTGTGCCGTCGTCAGCGCGTCGAGCGTGGCGGTGGCCAGGTCGGCGACCTGCGCGGTCGTCAGCGCGGCCACCTGGGCGGTCGTGAAGGCGGCGACCTGCGTCGTCGTCAGCGCGTTGAGCTGGCTGGACGTCAGGGCGTCGACCGCGACGGTGCCGAGGGCGCGCAGGTCGGCGGTCGTGATCGCGGCGACCTGGTCGGTCGTCAGCGCGGCCACCTGGGCGGTCGACAGGGCGTTGACCTGGGCGGTCTTCAGCGCGGCGATCTCGTCGGTCGTCAGCGCCTGCAGCTCGCCGCTGGTGAGGGCGCGCACTTGCGTGGTCGACAGCGCGGCCAGGTCGGCCGTCTCGAGCGCGGCGACCTGGTCGGTCGTCAGGTGGGCGACCTGGGCGGTCGTCAGCGCCGCGAACTGCGCCGTGGTCAGCGCATCGAGGTTGGTCGTGGACAGGTTGGCGACCTGCGAGGTCGTCAGCGCGGCCACCTGCATCGTCGTCAGCGCAGCCACCTGCGTGGTGGTCAGCGCGTTCAGCTGCGTCGAGGTGAAGCTGTCGACCGCCACCGTGCCGAGGGCACGCAGGTCGGCCGTGCTGATCGCGGCGATCTGGTCGGTCGTCAGCGCGCTCACCTGCACGGTCGTCAGCGCATTGGCCTGGGCAGTGCCGAGCGCGGCCACCTCCGTGGTCGTGAGGGCCTGGATGTCGACCGTGTTGAACGCGCGGATCTGCGCCGTGCTCATCGCCGCCAGGTCGGCGGTCTGCAGGTTGGCCACCTGGTCGGTGGTCAGCGCGGCGACCTGCGTCGTGGTCAGGGCGGCGAACTGCGCGGTCGTCAGCGCGTCGAGGTTGGTCGTCGAGAGCGCGGCGACCTGCGCCGTCGTCAGCGCGGCCACCTGGGTGGTCGTGAAGGCGGCGACCTGCGTCGTCGACAGCGCGTTGAGCTGCGTCGAGGTCAGCGCGTCGACCGCTGCGGTGCCGAAGGCGCGCAGGTCGTTGGTCGTCAGGACGGCCAGCTGGTCGGTCGTCAACGCGGCGACCTCGGCGGTCTTGAGCGCGGCGGCCTGGGCGGTCGTCATGATCGCGACTTCAGTCGTCGTCAAGGCCGCCACCTGGTCGGTGGTCAGCGCGCCGATCTGCGCGGTCGTCAGCGCGGCGAACTGCGCCGTCGTCAGCGCGTCCAGCGGCGAGGCCGTGGCCAGCGCGGCGACCTGCGCGGTCGTCAACGAGGCGAGCTGCTGCGTCGTCAGGGCGGCGACCTGCGTCGTCGTCAGGGCGTTCAGCTGGTTGGACGTGAGCGCATCGACGGCGACGGTGCCGAGGGCGCGCAGGTCGTTGGTCGTCAGCGCGGCGACCTGGTCGGTCGTGAGCGCCGCCACCTGGGCGGTCGTCAGCGCGTTGGCCGCGGCCGTGCGCAGCGCGGCGATCTCGTCGGTGGTCAGGGCCTGGATGTCGGCCGTGCCCAGCGCACGCAGCTGGCTGGTCGTCATGGCGGCGACTTCCGTCGTCGTCAGGGTCGACACCTGCGCCGTCGTCAGCGCCGCCACCTGCGTGGTCGTCAGCGCGGCGAACTGCGCGGTCGTCAGCGCGTCGAGGCTGGCGCTGCTCAGGCTGGCGACCTGCGTGGTCGTCATCGATGCCAGCTGGGCCGTCGTGAAGGCGGCGATCTCCGTCGTCGTCAGCGCATCGAGCTGGGCCGTCGTCAGCGCGTCCACCGCGACCGTGCCGAGGGCGCGGATCTCGTTGGTGGTCAGCGCGGCGACCTGGTCGGTCGTCAGCGCATGCACCTGCGTCGTCGTGAGCGCGTTGACCTGCGCCGTCGTCATGGCGGCGATCTCGGTGGTCGTCAGCGCCTGGATGTCGGCGGTGACCAGCGCGCGGATCTGGTTGGTCGTCAGCGCGGCGAGGTCGGCCGTCTGCAGCGCGGCCACCTGGTCGGTGGTCAGCGCGGCGACCTGCGTCGTCGTCAGCACGGCGACCTGGGCGGTCGTCAGCGCGTCGAGGTTGGTCGTCGTCAGCGCGGCCACCTGCGCCGTGGACAGGCCGGCCACCTGGGTGGTGGTCAGCGCGCCCATCTGCGTGGTCGACAGCGCGTTGAGCTGGTCGGAGCCGAGCGCATTGATGGCGGCGGTGCCGAAGGCGCGCAGGTCGTTGGTCGACAGCGCGGCCAGTTCGTCGGTGGTCAGGGACGCCACTTCGGCGGTCTTGAGCGCGGCGGCCTGGGCCGTGGTCAGCGCGGCGATCTCGGTGGTCGTCAGCGCGGCCACCTGGTCGGTGGTCAACGAACCGATCTGCGCCGTGGTCAGCGCGGCGAACTGCGCCGTCGTCAGTGCATCGAGCGTGGCCGAGGCCAGGCTGGCGACCTGCGACGTCGTCAGCGCGGCCACCTGCGCCGTCGAGAAGGCGGCGACCTGCGTCGTCGTCAGCGCGTTCAGCTGGGCGGAGGTGAAGGCGTCGACCGCCACCGTGCCGAGGGCGCGCAGGTCGGCGGTCGACAGCGAGGCGATCTGGTCGGTCGTGATGGCCGCGATCTGCGTCGTGGTCAGCGCATTGGCCTGCGCCGTGGTCAGCGCGGCGAGTTCGGTGGTGGTCAGGGCCTGGATGTCGGCCGTGTTCAGCGCGCGCACCTGGGTCGTGGTCAGCGCGACGAGGTCGGCCGTCTCCAGGGCGGCGACCTGGTCGGTCGTCAGGTGGGCGACCTGCG
>Ga0209759_1000374_pt1 | contig 56007 bp, 45 predicted proteins | sample AraplaCL_Col_mMS_FD_184261 | JGI IMG/M metagenome (GOLD analysis project Ga0209759, IMG submission 184261) | Arabidopsis root microbial communities from the University of North Carolina, USA - plate scrape CL_Col_mMS (SPAdes) (version 2) | ecosystem: Host-associated > Plants > Roots >...
TCGACCAGCGCCCACTCGTTGTCTCTCAAATCGTCGAACAGCATCATGTTTCACCTCAGCGAAGCTAACTCCGGTGCGCTGCCCCGCGCCGCGCACTCTCCATGCACTCGATAGGCGAGTGCCAAGGAGGGTCGGGCTTGCCACGGTCTGCTATGCAGTCAGAATCATGGCGCCGACCCTTGTCTGCATCTAAATGCAGGAAGTGTGCCAAGTTGAGTCCAACCGCCTGAAAGCCCTGTGACAGCGGGCCAGCGCGGGCGCTAGCTAGGGGCGTATAAGAATCCAAAAAACCTATCTCGCAAATCGGGACAATCACCAATCTTGTGCAATCAGGCCCGACCGGCGTGCGTTTGCGCCTTATTGCTGCATCGCAGCGAAACTGCAAAAGGCGAACGTGGTGCTGTCCTTAGCCTTACAATGTGCATTAAATGATGCAATTGATGAGGTCGGTAAATGAATGTCACGCTGCGCCAGCTAAGGGTTTTCATCGAGGTTGCCCGTCTGCAGAGCTTCAGCCGCGCCGGCGATGAAATCGGCCTGACGCAGTCGGCGGTCAGCCGTTGCGTGCGAGAACTGGAGAGCGAGATCGGGCTCAAGCTGATCGATCGCACCACTCGGGAGGTGCAACTTACGGACGTCGGCGGAAACTTGGTGTCGAGCGTGTCGCGTCTGCTGACGGACCTTGACGACGCGCTGCGCGAGATTCGTGAAATCGGCGAACAGCGCCGCGGACGCGTGGTGGTCGCCGCCAGCCCGACGGTGGCATGCCGGCTCATGCCGCGCGTGGTGGCCGCGTGCGGGCAGCAATTCCCCTATATCGCGCTCGGCTTGCGCGACGACGTGCAGAGCGACGTGGTGCGCAAGGTCAAGTCGGGCGAGGTCGACTTCGGCGTGATCATCGGCCCGTTTTCCGCCGATGACCTGCTGAGCGAATCGCTGATGACGGATTCGTTCTGCGTCGTCTCGCGCGACGATCACCCGTTAGCGGCGCAGGAGCGGGTGGCGTGGACGGACCTGGACGGCCAGCAACTGGTTATGCTCGATTACGCGTCGGGCAGCCGGCCGATCATCGACGCCGCGATGCAGGAATACGGCGTGAGCGCCACGGTGGTGCAGGAGTTGGGGCATTCCACGACCGTTTTCGGGCTGGTCGAGGCGGGCGTCGGCGTGAGCGTGCTGCCCTGGCTGGCCTTGCCCCTGCCGGCGGGCGCCGCGCTGGTGGCCCGGCCGCTGGTGCCGCGCGCGGAGCGTACGGTCGAATTGGTGCGGCGGCGCGACCGCTCGCTGTCGCCGGCGGCGGAGGCGGTGTGGGGACTGATTCGCCAGTTGCCGGGCAGGGCGGAGGACTTGAACTAGTTTGTGGTTATCGGACGTTCGCGATGTTCCTGCGGGGGGCAAATGCGCGGGCGGCGCGGGGAGGGCGATATTCCCTTGGGTGGCAAATGGGCGGTCGCGCAGGCGGGACGATAGTTCCGTGGGCAGCACTGGTCGGGCCGCGCGATGCGTGCGACGCCCTCAGACTCGGACGGCGCGATGGAATGCTCGGGCGCGGCTCTGGGGCGTACGTTGCTTCCTGGACAAACCCGGCCAACTGCCTGCGGCACGGCAGCCAGGCCGCAACCCGTCCGCGCCTGAACGCCTCGCCACGCATTTTCATCCGCCGACTTCGCGGTCCGGAAAGAGACACCAAGCTAAACTATCGCCTCTGCTAAATTTCAATCCATGCCTCTCACCCCTCTGGAAGCCTCGATGAGCGAATCGGATTTGCCTGTGCCATCCATCCCGAACGCGCGCGATGCGGTGCGCGCGCTGCGCCCTTCGCAGATCCGCGAAGTGGCCAACGCCGGTTTCGGCGTCGCCGACGTGCTGCCTTTCTGGTTCGGCGAATCCGACCGCGTCACGCCGGCCTTCATCCGCGACGCCGCTAGCGCATCGCTCGCGGCCGGCGCGACGTTCTACTCGCACAATCTTGGCATCGCACCGCTGCGCGCAGCGCTGGCGGGCTATGTCAGCGAACTGCACGGCGCGACGTCGGCCGGGCACATCGCGGTGACGAGCGCGGGCGTCAATGCTCTGATGCTAGCGGCGCAACTCGTGGTGGGCGCGGGCGACCGCGTCGTCGCGGTGACGCCGCTCTGGCCGAATCTGGTCGAGATTCCGAAAATTCTCGGCGCGCATGTCGAAACGGTCGCGCTGGGCTACGGCGAGCGCGGCTGGCAACTCGACCTGGAGCAACTGCTAGCAGCGCTGACGCCCGGCACGAAAATGCTGCTGATCAATTCGCCGAACAATCCGACCGGCTGGGTCATGAGCCGCGATGAGCAGCGGGCCGTGCTGGCGCATTGCCGGCGCCACGGCATCTGGATCGTGGCGGACGAAGTCTACGAGCGCCTTTACTATGCGGACGCCGAGCCCGGCTCGGCCGCCGCACCGTCGCGCACGGCGCCGTCGTTCCTCGATCTGGCCAGCCGCGACGAGCGCGTGATCTGCGTCAATTCGTTTTCGAAAGCATGGTTGATGACAGGCTGGCGGCTCGGCTGGATCGTCGCGCCGGCCTCGTTGATGGACGATCTGGGCAAGCTCGTCGAGTACAACACTTCGTGCGCGCCGGCCTTCGTGCAGCAGGCGGGCATCGCGGCTGTCGAGCAGGGCGAGCGCTTTACGCAAGAACTGGTGCGGGACCTGAAGGCGTCGCGCGACCATCTGGTGCGCGCACTCGCCGCGGTGCCCGGCGTCGACGTCAAGGTGCCGCCCGGCGCGATGTACCTGTTTTTCTCGATGCCGGGCGCCTCGCGCAGCCTGGAGCTTTGCAAGGCGATGGTGCGTGACGTCGGGCTCGGCGTGGCGCCGGGCAGCGCGTTCGGTCCGCAAGGCGAGGGCTTCGTGCGCTGGTGCTACGCCTGCGACACGGCGCGGCTGGACGCGGGCGTCGAGCGCCTGAAGCGCTTCCTTTCGCAGCCCGCAACGGCCCAATGAATGCGTGGCGGAAAAGGTGGCTGCGTAAAGCTATTGAACCACCAGGCGAGGAGCAGCTGAAGAAAGCGGGTTTTTATCGGATTAAGCCCGTTTTTTCTGTAAAGAACGTCCGCGAGACCGAGTTCGGAAAATGCGCGGGGGATTTCGTCTTTACGCACTGATTGTTTTTGCGTAATATGGCGTTCAGTCACGCGGTTCCCTTCAGGAATTTCGCTGCTCCGTCCGGCTGGGTTTGGCTCGATTGTCTGTTTCGCCTCCCCCCGGTGCGTGCTCCCATCAATATGACCGATCAGAATCGGGCGAGCGCGTCTTCAGTTCCACATCGTCTGTTTGATCCGGTTCTTTGACCACAGGGTCTGACCTAGCTGCATGAATACCCAAGAGGCGAAGATCGTCCTCGAGACTGCCTTGATCTGCGCGCAGGAGCCGTTAAAGCTCGGCGAGTTGCGCAAGCTCTTTGCCGACGGCGTGTCGGCAGACACCGTTCGGACGTTGCTCGAAGACCTCAAGCAGGACTGGTCTGGGCGCGGTGTGGAGTTGGTCGGGCTGGCGTCGGGCTGGCGGTTTCAAAGCAAGCCCGCGATGCGTTCGTATCTGGATCGTTTGCATCCTGAGAAACCGCCGAAATATTCGCGCGCGGTACTCGAAACGCTCGCGATCATTGCATACCGGCAACCGGTGACGCGTGGCGATATTGAAGAGATTCGCGGCGTCACGGTGAATACGCAGGTCGTCAAGCAGCTCGAAGATCGAGGGTGGATCGAAGTAATCGGCCATCGTGACGTGCCGGGTCGCCCGGCGCTGTACGCGACCACGCGGCAGTTCCTCGACGACCTCGGGCTGACGGCGTTGGACGAATTGCCGCCGCTCGCCGATCCGTCGGCTCAGTTGAACGCGGATCTGCTCGGTCAGCACGCAATCGAGTTCGCCGACGCTGAGGTCGCACAGGTTTCGGCTGCGGAAGAAGAGCAGGCGGATTCCGCTGTGGTGGTTGAAGCAGGCGAATTTGTAAGCGCAACCGCAGATGGCGAGTCGGAGAATGTTCCGCAAGCTACGAACGAAGCGCCGCAATCGGACTCCGCTGAAGCAGCCGCTCATGCCGTAGACAGCGCGCTTGAAGCAGCGGGCGAGGCCTCAGGAACAGAAATCGCTGATGAACTCGCTGAAGAGCATCAGGCGCAGCATGCTGAGCCGGTGAAATCGGCGCAGCCGGCCGACAGCGTAGTGGAAGTCGCGTCGCAAAACGCATCGGCATCATCCGAAGCGCATGCGGACGCCGCTGCCGCGCAGGAACACGCTGAAACGGCGCAGTCGGCGAACGTTGTACCGCAGACCGGCGTCGCCGAGTCCGCAGAGAATCACGATCCGGTCTCCCAGGCCGATCCGGCAATACCCGCGCACGACTCGGGCGTACTCCGCAATACGGAGCACGCCGCCGAGCCGAACCCGACCAAGGCGGCGCACGGCGATCCACTGGATCGCCGCGATGCGGCGCAGGACGCAGGCATTCTGACCGACGACGAACCCGAGTCGCGCAGCGCCTGACGTAACCGAATTTTTTTTGCCACGCCCGCAACGGGTGTGCGCGACCTGACATTTTGAGGTTGTTTTGACACATACCCACGACACCGATTCGTCCGAATCCGAGCGCGCCGTGCCGTCGGCGCGCGCTGACGAAACGCGCACCACGCAAGCGTCGGCAGGCGAGGGCGAGCGCCCGGCGCAGACCACGGAAGCAGACGGCGAAGACCGTCCGCGCCGCGGCCTGCGTCGCGGCCCGCGCAGCCTGATCGCGCGGCGCCGCGCCGGCGCGAAGACGAAGGGCGCCGAAGGCGCACCCGCGCAAGGGGCGCCGGTCGTCACCGAGGCGCCGCCGGACGGCGAAGTCGTCGCGCAAGTGCGTATGCCGCGCAAGGATGCGGGCGCAAAGGGTCAGGGGCCGCGCCGCAATGCAGCCGGCGCGAAGCGCGAGGGCGCACCGCGTGACGGCGCGCCGCGCGAAGGTCAGCGTGAAGGTCAACGCGAGCGTCAGCCGCGCGAAGGCGGTCAGCGTCAAAACAACCGCCGCGGCGGTGAAGCGCCGGCAGCCGCGGCAGTCGCGGGTCAGGACGATCTGTTCTCGTACGTCACGTCGCCCGCGTTCGACGCGGACAACAGCGCCACCGGCGGCGTGCGCGCGCCGATGCTGCGCCGTGGCAAGCCGGCCGCGCCCAAGCGCGTGCTCGCAGCCGACGACGACGCGCCGAAGCTGCACAAGGTGCTGGCCGAAGCCGGCATGGGATCGCGCCGCGACATGGAAGAACTGATTGTCGCCGGCCGCGTGTCGGTGAACGGCGAGCCGGCTCACATCGGCCAGCGCATCATGCCGACCGACCAGGTCCGCATCAACGGCAAGCCGGTCAAGCGCAAGCTCGCCAACAAGCCGCCGCGCGTGCTGCTGTATCACAAGCCGACCGGCGAGATCGTCAGCCACGCGGATCCGGAAGGCCGTGCGTCGGTGTTCGACAATCTGCCGCCGATGAAAACCGCCAAGTGGCTCGCGGTCGGCCGTCTCGACTTCAACACAGAAGGTCTGCTGATGCTGACCACGTCGGGCGATCTGGCGAACCGTTTCATGCACCCGCGCTATAGCGTCGAGCGTGAATATGCGGTGCGCGTGGTCGGCGAACTGGCTGAAGGGATGCGTCAGAAGCTGCTGAACGGCGTCGAGCTGGAAGACGGCCCGGCGAACTTCCTGCGTATCCGCGATGGCGGCGGCGAAGGCACGAATCACTGGTATCACGTCGCGCTCGCCGAAGGGCGTAACCGCGAAGTGCGTCGTATGTTCGAAGCGGCCGGCCTGATGGTCAGCCGCCTGATCCGCACGCGTCACGGCCCGATCTCGCTGCCGAAGGGTCTCAAGCGCGGCCGCTGGGAAGAACTCGAAGACAATCAGGTGCGCGCGTTGATGGCGTCGGTCGGCCTGAAGGCGCCGACTGAAGAAAAGGGTGGTCGCCGGGAAGCGCCGGAGCGCAAGCAGCCGGACCCGATGCAGACGTCGATGGGTTTCATTGGCCGCGAACCCGTGCTGATGTCGCACAGCCGCTTCGATCAGCAGCAACCGCGTGGCCAGGGCCAAGGTCGGCGCGGTGCGGCGGGCGGTGGCTTCGGTGGCGGCGCGGGCGCCGGTTTCGGTGGCGGTTACGGCAATCGCGGCGCCGGGCGCGGCGCCGGCGGTTTCAGCGGCCCGATGGGCGGCGGCGCGGGCGGCCCACGTGGCGGCCGTGAAGTCGATGGCAACCGCGCACCGTCGGGCAATGGCAACCGTGCGGCTGGCGGCGGCAAGCGCGCTGGCGGCAGCGGCGGCCCCAATCCGGGTAGCGGCGGTGGCAACCGCGGGCCGGGTGGCAATCGCGGCGGCGCCGGCAACCGTGCGGGCGGCGGCAATGCAAACGCCGGCGGCGCCAATCGTGGCGGCGGCGCACCTCGCGGCCGTTCGCGCGGCCGCTGAGCATCACGGCAGTCAAGCATGGCGGTCAGCCGCGGATCTTTTATCGATCTTTCGCCGGCGACCGTCAGAGTCGATCGACGAACGCCATTGGCTTCGCGCCGCACACATTTCATGTGACGCATAAAACCGCGGCGTAAATGGAAGTAGGGGCGGATTTCATTCGCCCCGCGTATCGGCTGCGGGTTCGGGGCGGCGTGAGCCGCCTTGCAAAAGACCAAAGCGCCGTCATATCGTTGCAAGATTCCCATGAAATCAAGCGGAAAAGCGCGTTGGGCGGCGTTCTGCGGTTTGCGTTTGTCCTGAAAAATGGCTACAATCGCGGAGTCGCTGGGCGTGCGGCTTTTTATGTGCGGCTCAGGTGCGACCACCGGCAATAAGATGATGGGCGTTTAGCCCATTTTTTTTTGCCGCGCAGTTCTCAGTGGTTCGGCATCTCGGGTAGCACGAACGTGCGCCGGCTTAGGCGCGGCCCGCATTGGTTGTTTGCAAAACAAGCGGCAGGCTCGCTGCGCGAACATCTAAGAGGGCACTGTGCAACTGACGGAACTGATTGAAACCACGGTCGTGGGACTCGGCTACGAGCTCGTCGATCTCGAGCGCACCGGGCGCGGCATGTTGTGTATCTATATCGACCAGCCGGCCGGCATCGCGATCGAAGACTGCGAGAAAGTCACGCGTCAGCTCCAGCACGTTTTGACGGTCGAAAATATCGATTACGAGCGGCTTGAAGTATCGTCGCCGGGGCTCGACCGCCCGCTGAAAAAACTGGCGGATTTTGAACGCTTCGCAGGCAGCGAAGTGGTAATCACATTGAAAAAGCCATTGGACGGACGGAAATCGTACCGGGGCATCCTGCATGCTCCGCAAGGCGAGACGATCGGTCTGGAATTTGAAGGGAAGGAAGGCGCCGCGATGCTCGATTTCACGCTCGCGGATATCGATAAGGCACGCCTCGTTCCGAAGTTTGACTTTAGGAGCCGCAAACAATGAGTCGCGAAGTGTTGATGCTGGTGGATGCGCTGGCACGCGAGAAGAACGTCGACAAAGACGTGGTATTTGCCGCGCTCGAGGCGGCCCTCGCTTCGGCCTCCAAGAAACTCTTCGAAGAAGACGCGGATATTCGCGTCCAGATCGATCGTGAAAGCGGCGAACACGAAACGTTTCGACGCTGGAAAGTGGTGCCGGACGAAGCCGGTTTGCAGGAGCCGGATCAGGAAATCCTGCTGTTCGAAGCACGCGAACAGAAGCCGGAGATTCAGCTCGACGAGTTCATCGAGGAACCGGTGCCGTCGATCGAATTCGGCCGTATCGGCGCGCAGGCCGCCAAGCAGGTGATCTTGCAGAAGGTGCGCGACGCTGAACGCGAACAGATTCTGAACGACTTCCTCGAGCGCGGCGAGCACATCATGACCGGCTCGGTTAAGCGTCTCGACAAGGGCAATTTCATTGTCGAAACCGGCCGTGTCGAAGCGCTGCTGCGCCGCGATCAGCTGATTCCGAAGGAAAACCTGCGCGTGGGCGACCGCGTGCGTGCCTACATCGCAAAGGTCGATCGCACCGCGCGCGGTCCGCAGATCGAACTGTCGCGTACGGCGCCCGAATTCCTGATGAAGCTGTTCGAGATGGAAGTGCCGGAAATCGAACAGGGCCTGCTGGAAATCAAGGCGGCCGCGCGCGACCCGGGCGTGCGCGCAAAGATCGGCGTGGTCGCGTACGACAAGCGGATCGATCCGATCGGCACGTGCGTCGGTATTCGCGGTTCGCGCGTGCAGGCGGTGCGTAACGAGCTCGGTGGCGAAAACGTCGACATCGTGCTATGGTCGGAGGATCCCGCACAGTTTGTGATCGGCGCGCTCGCGCCGGCAGCCGTCCAGTCGATCGTCGTCGATGAAGAAAAGCATTCGATGGACGTCGTCGTAGACGAAAACGAACTGGCGGTCGCGATCGGCCGCAGCGGCCAGAACGTGCGTCTTGCCAGCGAACTCACCGGCTGGCAGATCAACATCATGACGCCGGACGAATCTGCGCAAAAGCAGAATCAGGAGCGCGGCGTATTGCGTGACCTGTTCATGGCGCGTCTCGATGTCGACGAAGAAGTCGCCGACATCCTGATCGACGAAGGCTTTACGAGCCTCGAAGAGATCGCTTATGTGCCGCTCAACGAAATGCTCGAAATCGAAGCATTCGACGAAGACACCGTTCACGAACTGCGTAACCGCTCGCGCGACGCGCTGTTGACGCAGGCAATCGCGAATGAAGAAAAGGTCGAAAATGTAGCACTCGACCTGAAGAGCCTGGACGGCATGGACGCCGACCTGCTCGCCAAGCTGGCCGAACATCAGATCCAGACGCGCGACGAACTCGCCGAACTGGCTGTGGATGAACTGGTCGAGATGACCGGAATGGAAGAGGATGCCGCTAAGGCGTTGATCATGAAAGCACGTGAACACTGGTTCCAGTGAGAAATGACCATGGCGCACTAAATTGAAGCGGCCGTCAGGCCGCATGACCCGATGCTAACCGCAAGGAATCGGTCCTTGCATTAAGAGGAATGAATGGCGAGTAACAACGTAGCCCAATTTGCCGCGGAACTGAAAATGCCTGCAGGCGTGCTGCTTGAGCAGCTGCAGGCGGCGGGCGTCACAAAAGCGAGCGAGGACGACAGCTTGTCCGAAACGGACAAGGCGCGTCTGCTCGACCACTTGCGCAAGTCTCACGGCTCGACTGATGCTGACAAGCGCAAGATTACGCTGACGAAACGGCATACGTCGGAAATCAAGCAATCCGATGCGACGGGCAAAGCTCGCACCATTCAGGTCGAGGTGCGCAAGAAGCGCACTTTCGTCCGCCGCGACGAAACCTCCGCTGAAAACGGAGATGCATCGAATCATGTGGCCGAGGCCGACGTCGACGATCTGGAACTCCAACGTCGTGAAGAGGAAGCTCGTCACGAAGCCGAGCTGCTCGAAAAGCAGGCTCAGGAGCTGAAGGCGCGTCAGGAACAACTCGAACGCGAAGAAGCCGAACGTCAGGCGCGCGAAGCGGCTGCCGAAGCCGAGCGTCGCCGCGCCGAAGAAGAGGCCGCGAAAAAGCGTGCTGCGGCCGAGGCGGCAGCTCGCGAGCAGGCACAGGCTGCCAAGCCGGCACAAGCTGCGCAACCCGCGGCTGCGAAGGCTGAACCGGTCGCTGCCAAGGCAGCAGAGCCGGCGGTCGCCAAGCAAAGCGAGCAGGACGACGAGCGCGCAGCAGCAGAGCGCGCCGCGCAACGCGAAGCCGCGAAGAAAGCAGAAGACGCAGCGCGTCAGGCTGCTGAAAAAGCGCGTGCCGAGCAGGAACAGATCGCCAAGCGCCGTGCCGCGGCTGAAGCCGAAGCGCGCGCGATTCGCGAAATGATGAACACGCCGCGCAAGGCGCAGGTCAAGGCGCCGGAACCGGCACCGAAGCCCGCTGAGCCGGCCAAGGCCGCGGAAGCCAAGGGCACGCTGCACAAGCCGGCGCGTCCGGCGGGTGAGGCACCGGCGCGTCCGGCAGCCAAGAAGCCGGCTGCTGCGGCTCCGGCTGCCACGACCACGCCTTCTGCCGGCGACAAGAAGAAGCCGGGCGGCGGCAAAGGCGGCTGGCAGGACGACGCCGCAAAGCGCCGCGGTATCAAGACGCGCGGCGATACGAGCGGCGGTGTCGATCGCGGCTGGCGCGGCGGCCCGAAGGGTCGCGGCAAGCATCAGGATCAGAACACCACGTTCCAGGCACCGACCGAACCGATCGTGCGTGAAGTGCACGTGCCGGAAACCATCACGGTCGCCGATCTGGCGCACAAGATGGCGGTGAAGGCGTCGGAAGTCATCAAGTCGATGATGAAGCTCGGCCAGATGGTCACGATCAACCAGATGCTGGACCAGGAAACGGCGATGATTATCGTCGAGGAACTGGGTCACCATGCGGTGGCGGCCAAGCTGGACGATCCGGAAGCCATGCTGGTGGAAGGCGAAATCTCCGATGCGGAATCGTTGCCGCGTCCGCCGGTCGTCACGGTCATGGGTCACGTCGACCACGGCAAGACGTCGCTGCTCGATTACATCCGCCGCGCCAAGGTTGCAGCGGGTGAAGCGGGCGGGATTACGCAGCACATCGGCGCTTACCACGTCGAAACGCCGCGCGGCGTCATCACGTTCCTCGACACGCCGGGTCACGAAGCCTTTACGGCCATGCGTGCCCGCGGTGCGAAGGCAACTGACATCGTGATTCTGGTGGTCGCAGCCGACGACGGCGTGATGCCGCAAACGAAGGAAGCGATCGCTCACGCGAAGGCCGGCGGCGTGCCGCTCGTCGTCGCGATCAACAAGATCGACAAGCCGGATGCGAATCCGGACCGCGTCAAGCAGGAACTCGTCGCTGAAGGCGTCGTGCCGGAAGAATACGGTGGCGATTCGCCGTTCGTGTCGGTGTCGGCCAAGACCGGCGCGGGCATCGACGATCTGCTCGAAAACGTATTGCTGCAAGCCGAAGTGCTGGAACTGAAGGCACCGGTCGAAGCACCGGCCAAGGGTCTCGTCATCGAAGCGAAGCTCGACAAGGGTAAGGGTCCGGTTGCAACGATCCTGGTCCAATCGGGTACGCTGAACCGCGGAGACGTGGTGCTGGCAGGTAGCGCCTACGGTCGCGTGCGAGCCATGCTCGACGAAACCGGCAAGCCGACCAAATCGGCGGGTCCGTCGATCCCGGTCGAAATTCAGGGTCTCTCGGAAGTGCCGCAGGCTGGCGAAGAAGTCATCGTCATGCCGGACGACCGCAAGGCGCGTGAAGTCGCGCTGTTCCGTCAAGGCAAGTTCCGCGACGTCAAGCTGGCCAAGCAGCAGGCCGCGAAGCTCGAGAACATGCTGGAGCAGATGGGCGAAGGCGAAGTGGCGTACATGCCGCTCATCGTCAAAGCCGACGTGCAGGGTTCGCAGGAAGCGTTGGTGCAGTCGCTGCTCAAGCTTTCCACCGACGAAGTGCGCGTGCAGATCGTGCACGGCGCCGTGGGGGGCATCAGCGAGTCCGACGTCAACCTGGCAACGGCTTCGAAGGCGGTCATCATCGGCTTCAACACCCGTGCGGATGCTCAGGCTCGCAAGCTGGCGGAAGCCAACGGCGTGGATATTCGCTACTACAACATCATTTACGACGCCGTAGATGAGGTGAAGGCCGCGATGTCGGGCATGCTGGCACCGGAGAAGCGCGAAATCGTCACGGGTACAGTCGAAGTGCGTCAGGTCTTCAAGGTACCGAAGATCGGCGCGGTGGCCGGCTGTATGGTCACGGACGGCTTCGTCAAGCGCTCGTCGTCGGTGCGCGTGCTGCGCAACAACGTCGTCATCTTCACCGGCGAGCTCGATTCGCTCAAGCGCTTCAAGGACGACGTGAAGGAAGTCCGTCAGGGCTTCGAGTGCGGTATGTCGATCAAGAACTTCAACGATATCGTCGAAGGCGATCAGTTCGAAGTCTTCGAGATCACCGAAGTCGCGCGTACGCTGTAATTCACGCGGCACGGCTCTAGGGGCGGAGCGGGCTTTAACGCCCGCTCCGCCCGTTGTTTTTGGGGCCACGCGGTTTGTTCGCGTCCGTCCCGCAGAGCGCCTGCGGCCGAGTTTCGTCTGGTCATCCGCGCAGTTTGAATGCCGCAGGGATGAAAGCCCAAAAGGCGGCAGCGCGAACCACTTTTTGCATCCGTCAGAACGGATCACATCACACCATGCCTAAAAAACGTTCTTCTCCCAATCGCAATGTGCAGATCGCCGATCAGATCCAGCGCGATCTGTCCGAGCTGCTGCGCGAGGTCAAGGATCCGCGCATCGGCATCGTCACGATTCAAAGCGTCGAGCTGACGCCTGACTATGCGCACGCGAAGGTCTATTTCACGACGCTTACCGGCGATCCGCAGCAGACTCTCGAAGCGCTCACGCATGCGGCCGGCCATCTGCATAATCAGCTGTTCAAGCGCCTGCACATCCATACCGTGCCGACGCTGCATTTCCACTACGACAAGACGATCGAGCGCGCCGTCGAGATGTCGCGTTTGATCGACGAAGCCAACGCCAATCGCGCGAAAGAAGACTGAGCGCGCTGTTTGTCGTGGCGCTCGCTGCCATGCCTGAGTCGCCATGCGCTCAGTGCTGTTTCCCGTATTCTTCGTAGACGTTCGTCTTTCTGATATGACCGCACCTCAACGCCCCCGCGTGCCGCGTCGCGCGCTCGACGGCGTGCTGCTGCTCGACAAGCCGCTCGGCCTGTCGAGCAACGACGCGCTGATTCGAGCGAAGCGTCTCTATCTGGCGAAAAAGGCGGGCCACACCGGCACGCTCGATCCCTTGGCCACAGGCTTGCTGCCGCTCTGTTTCGGCGAAGCCACCAAGTTTTCGCAGGACCTGCTCGAAGCCGACAAGACATATGAGGCCACCATGCGTCTCGGTGTCCGCACGACCACCGGCGACGCCGAAGGCGAAGCGATCGACACGCGCGAAGTAACCTGCGACGAGGCCGCGATTCTGGCGGTTTTGCCGACATTCCTCGGCGAAATCAACCAGGTTCCGCCGATGTATTCGGCGCTCAAACGTGACGGCAAGCCACTGTACGAATACGCGCGCGCGGGCCAGACGGTGGAGCGGGAAGGGCGTCAGGTGACGATCCTCGCGCTCGAAATGCTCGCCTGCGCGCTGCCGGACGTAACCTTTCGCGTGACGTGCAGCAAGGGCACGTATGTGCGCACGCTGGCCGAGGATATCGGCGAAGCGTTGGGTTGCGGCGCGCATCTGGTGGCGCTGCGGCGCACCGGTGTGGGCGCACTGACGCTCGACAATGCGGTGACGCTCGACGCCTTGTCCGACGCGACCGAAAGCGAACGCGATGCATGGCTGCAACCCGTGGATGCGTTGCTGTCGACGTTCCCGCTCGTGCGCTTGAATGAAGACGCCACGCGCCGCTTCCTGCACGGCCAGCGGTTGAAACTGTCCGAATTGACCATCACGGGCGATGCAGTGAATGCGCCGCGCGTCCGGGTGTACGCGGCGCAAGGGCGTCTGCTTGGCGTCGCCAAACAAGGCGAGGGCGTGCTGGCGCCCGAGCGGCTGGTCGTCACGACGGAGAGCTGAACGCCCTGTACGCCCTATAGGTGGCGCAACGCGCGACAAACGCGCTGCAAAGAAAAAGGCGGGACCGCTCAAGAAGCGGTCCCGCCTTTTTTAAATCGTATCTGCTGGATAGGGACTTGAGCCGAAACTCAGTGCGCCGCTGCAGCCGCTGCACCCGCGTCGCCACCGGCACGTTCTGGCTTCGTGATCCAGATCAACGCGATCAACGCGATAAAGATGCCGGCGGACACGAAGAACAGGTCGTTCACACCGAGTTGCGCGGCCTGCTGCGTCGCCATCGTGTTAAACAAGCCGTATGCCTGCGGTTGACTGAAGCCCGCCGCGCCCATCTGCCGGATCGACTGGTCGAACACCGGGTTATACGCGTTAGCCTGTTCGGCCAGTTGCGCGTGATGCATGATCGTGCGGTGATCCCACGCCGTCTGGAAAATCGATGTGCCGATGCCGCCGCACATGATCCGCACGAAATTCGACAGGCCCGACGCCGCCGGAATCCGGTTGCCCGGCAGTCCCGACAGGGTGATCGACACCAGCGGGATGAAGAACCCCGCCATACCGATCCCTTGAATCAAGGTAGGCACCAGCAGCGAAAACGTATCGACGCCGGTCGTATAACGCGAGCGCATCCAGAAACACAGCGCGAACACGAGGAACGACAGGGTCGCGATATAGCGCGGATCGGTGCGTGGCAAAACCTTGCCGGTGATCGGCGACAGCAGGACGGCGAACAGGCCGACCGGCGCCATCACGAGACCGGCTTCGGTCGCGGTGTAGCCGATATCGGTTTGCAGCCACAACGGCAGCAACACGAGATTGCCGAAGTAGAGTCCATAACCGATCGACAGCGCGACGGTGCCGCCCGTGAAATTGCGCCGGCTGAACAGCGACAGGTCCACCACCGGGTGCTCGGCCGTCAATTCCCACACGATGAAGAACGCGAGCGCGATCACCGCGACCAGCGCCAGTACGACGACGGTCGTCGACGAAAACCAGTCGAGATCCTTGCCTTTGTCGAGCATGACTTGCAGCGAGCCGACCCAGACGATCAGCAGGCCGAGACCGACGCCGTCGATCGGCGCTTTTCTGATGACCGAATCGCGATTACGGAAGATCATCCATGTCGCCGCGGCGGCAATCGCGCCGACCGGAATGTTGACGTAGAAAATCCACGGCCACGAGATGTTGTCCGAGATCCAGCCGCCGAGAATCGGGCCGGCCACCGGCGCGATCAGCGTGGTCATCGCCCACATGGATAACGCCATGGGCGCCTTGGCGCGTGGATAGCTCGCCAGCAGGAGCGTTTGCGACAGCGGAATCATCGGACCGGCCACTGCGCCTTGCAATACGCGTGAAGCGAGTAGAAAGGGCAGAGTCGGCGCGAGGCCGCACATCCACGACGAGATCACGAACAGGATGATCGACGCCATGAAGAGCCGCACCTGACCGATGCGTTCGGTCAGCCAGCCGGTGAGCGGCACGGAGATCGCGTTGGCGACCGCGAACGAGGTGATGACCCACGTGCCCTGGTCGGACGACACGCCGAGGTCGCCCGAAATCGAGGGAATCGACACGTTGGCGATCGACGTGTCGAGCACGTTCATGAAAACGGCGAGCGACACCGCGATGGTGCCGATCACCAGTTGCGCGCCCTCGAGCGGCGGATGAGGGACTTGCGCCTGAGCCTGAGCCATTAAGGAAGCCTTGTCTGAATCGTCGCGTGCCTTACATCACCTTCGCTGCGACAGGCTTCGCGCCGTCCGCCTGAGACGACTTTTGCGAGCCGCCGTTCGGACCGGCGTTTTGCGAAATGATGCGGGCGATTTCCGCATCGGCTTCGTCACCGTACTTCTCGAACACGGCGGTCTGGTAGACCGTATTCGGCGCCTGGCCGAGCTGGCCGCCGTTGTCGTCCTTGATGCTGACGTCGGCTTGCATGGACAGGCCGATACGCAGCGGATGCTGTTCCAGTTCCTTCGGATCGAGCGCGATCCGCACCGGCAGACGCTGCACCACCTTGATCCAGTTGCCGGTCGCGTTCTGCGCGGGCAGCAGCGAGAACGCCGAACCCGTGCCCGCCGAGAAGCCGACCACCTTGCCGTGGTACACCACCGACGAACCGTACACGTCGGCCGTCAGTTCGACCGGCTGGCCGATGCGCATGTGCTTGAGTTGCACTTCCTTGAAGTTCGCGTCGACCCACACGCCGCCGAGCGGCACGATCGCCATCAGCGGGGTGCCCGGCGAGACGCGCTGGCCGACCTGTACCGAGCGCTTCGCCACGTAGCCGGTGACCGGCGCCGGCAGGTTGTTACGCGCGTTGTTCAGGTACGCGTCGCGGACCTTCGCGGCGGCGGCCTGCACGTTCGGGTGATTCGCGATCGTGGTGTTGGCGGTCAGCGCGCGGTTCGAGTTCAATTGCTGCTGGGCGGCGTCGACGGCGGCTTGCGCGCTCTTCACGGCGTCGCGGGCGTGCGAGATTTCTTCTTGCGACACCGCGCCGGTTTGCGCGACCGTCAGGCGGCGCTTCAGGTCGTCCTGGGCGCGCGACAGATCGGCCTGGCGCTGGGCCACTTGCGCCTGATATTGATTGTCGTCGGCGAACAGGCCGCGCACCTGACGCACCGTTTGCGCGAGATTCGCTTCGGCCTGTTCCAGCGCGACGCGGGCGTCGGCCGGATCGAGCACGACGAGCGGGTCGCCCACCTTCACCGTTTGCGTGTCGTCCGCGTTCACGGCGACGACCGTGCCGGTGACCTGCGGCGTGATCTGCACGACATTGCCGTTCACGTACGCGTCGTCGGTGTCTTCATGGAAGCGCGCGACGAGGAAGTAGTACAGGCCATAAGCGATCGCGGCGATCAGGATCACGATGACGAGCAGCGTCATCATGCGCTTGCGTTTGCCGTTGTTCGCCGGTGGTTGCGCCGGCGGTTGCGTCGGCTGCGGGGCCGATTGAGTCGGCTGTGTAGTTGCCGCGGGCTGTTGGGTGGTGCTCATTGATGTGCTCCGGGTTCTTTCAGACGTCGTCGTTTATTCGGATGTTCGTGCGTGTGTTCGATCTGGCCGGGGTTCGCGCGCTCAGTTTGCCGCGGCGGTCGCGGCGGTGGCCGATGCCGGAGCATCGGTCGGCACCACGAGGCCGGTCTGTGTCGCGTCGAAACCGCCGCCGAGCGCCTTGATGAGGCCGATCTGCATGTCGCGGCGGCGCATCTTCAAGCCGGTCACCGTCTGGTCGGCGGCAAGGCGGTTCTGGTCGGCGGTCAGCACCTGCAACTGCGGCGACAAACCGGCTTTGTAGCGAATCACTGCCAACTGATATGCCTTGGTCGATGCGTCGAGCGCGCGTTGTGCGTCGCCTTGCTGCTGGTCGATCGAACGGATCGACGACACTTGCGTCGCGACGTCCGAGAGGGCGCTGATCAGCGTCTGGTTGTAGTTCGCCACATCCAGATCTAAGTCGGCGTAGCGGCCTTTCAGTTGCGAGCGCAGCGCGCCAGCGTCGAAGATCGGCAGGTGAATGGCCGGACCGAATTGCATCTGACGGCTGCCGGCTTTCAGGAAACGGCCCCAGCCGAACGCGTCGAAACCGAAGCCGGCCGCGAGGTTCACGTCGGGGAAAAACTCCGCTTTGGCTTCCTTCACGTCGTGCATCGCGGCTTCGACTTGCCAACGCGCGGCGACGATATCCGCGCGGCGCGCGACGAGGTCGGCCGGCAGGTTGTTCGGCAGCGCCACGACGTTGCCGTTGGTTAGCGCGGGCTGCGCGATTTGCAAGCCGCGATCCGGACCCTTGCCGAGCAGCGCGCCCAATTGATAGCGCACGACGGTGATCTGCCCGTCGAGGTCGGTCAAATTGGACTGGCTGGTCGCGATGTTGCCGTTCGCGGTTTGTCGCTCGACATTGGTGTCGAGGCCGGCGGTCACGCGCCCGTTGGTGATGCGGCCGATATCCTGGCGGTTGGCGATTTCACGCGCGGCGATGTCGCGGAATGCGTACAACTGGGCGAGCTGGTTATATGTGCTGGCCACCGACGCCGCGAGCGTCACGCGCGCCTGCTGCATGTCGGCCTCGGCCGCTTTTTCCTGCGACACGGCCTGACCCAGGCGCTCGCGATTCTTGCCCCACAGATCCAGATCCCACGACGCGCTGGCGAGCACGTTGTTCTCGCTATACCAGGTGCCGCCATACGGAGGCGGGTAGAGCGCGTTCCCCGAGAAGAGTTCGCGGGTCCACGAATAGCTGCCGTTGACCTTCGGATACAGCGCCGAGCGCGAGCTCTCGATATACGACGAAGCCTTGGCGAGACGCGCCTGCGCCTGCGCAATCGAGGGGCTGCCTTCCAGCGCTTCGGCGATCAGCTTGGGCAGTTGCGGGTCGCCGAACTGGTTGGCCCAGTCGAGCGAAGGCCACTGGCCGCCCTGACCCGCGAGGCTCTGGGTGGACTCATACTCAGCGGGCGACGAGATCTGCTTGTCGCTTTTCATACCGAAGTAGTTCGCGCACCCCGTAAGGGCGAGCGCCGTCACCGCGGCGGCGACAGCGGCCCGGCTCGAAAACGCGGGCGCGGACAGGGAAAGGGATTTCATCGCTCGGCTCTTTGAGTGGAATGTAATGATGGACACTGCAAGCAATTTCTTACGATTTGCTGTCAAAATTGCTTGCTGCATCACGGGTTAGTCCCGTTTGTTCGCCGGAATTGATAAGCACCCGACGCAGCATGCTCTTCAGAAAACCCACTTCTTCCGGGGTGAAGCCGCCTAAAAGGCTATCCAGCACGCCGTTGAAAATGGCCGGCATTTTGGCGGCGATGGCATGACCTTCCGGCGTGAGCGCGAGGCGCACGACCCGCCGGTCTTCGCTGCTGCGCACCCGGGTCAGCAGGCCGCGTTTCTCCAACCGGTCGATCAGACGCGTGACGGCGCTTGCGTCGATACCGTATTCGCGGGCCAGTTCGGCCGCCAGCAGGCATTTGCCGCTCGCCACCATGAACAGGATGCTGCCCTGCTGGCTGGTGATGCCGAGTTCGGCCATGCTGCGCTGAGTGACCAGGTTGGACAGCGTCGATTTCACTCGCGAGATCAGATAGCCGACACTCTCGCCTAGCTGATATTCGCTGAGGTCCGGCGTGGGTGTAGCGGACGGCTCCGTCATGATTCTCGTGCGAATGCAATGGTTGACTAGGCAGGATTATAGAGGCCGGTTGGTTGACGCGGCAAGTGTTATTACAGCTTAGGCAAGGAACTGTCCCCGCTCAAGTCATAATCCGCGTGATTTTGCGTAGGATTTCGCCCAACTGCTTGCGTTTCATTTCTGTCATGCCGCTGTGCCATTGACTGCGGCCTATCAGGGAATACCAGAAAGCTTCATTTGCACGTGCTACAATATTGGGTTCCCAAAAGTGCGCTTTGGGCTTTGTTGGTTTCGTTCACACAATGCTGCTGCTGGCGCACTCAACTGTCTCCAGGTTCCTATGACTCGCGCCCTACGCAACATCGCCATCATTGCTCACGTCGACCACGGCAAGACCACGCTCGTCGACCAGCTTCTCCGCCAGACCGCCACGTTCCGTGACAACCAGCAGATCGCTGAGCGCGTGATGGACTCGAACGACATCGAAAAAGAGCGTGGCATCACGATTCTTTCGAAGAACTGTGCGGTCGAATACGAAGGCACGCACATCAACATCGTCGACACGCCGGGCCACGCCGACTTCGGCGGCGAAGTGGAGCGTGTGCTGTCGATGGTCGACTCGGTGCTGCTGCTGGTCGACGCCGTCGAAGGTCCGATGCCGCAAACGCGTTTCGTGACCAAGAAGGCGCTGGCGCTCGGTCTGAAGCCGATCGTCGTGATCAACAAGGTGGACCGTCCGGGCGCGCGGATCGACTGGGTGATCAACCAGACGTTCGACCTGTTCGACAAGCTGGGCGCAACCGACGAACAACTCGACTTCCCGATCGTGTACGCATCGGGTCTGAACGGCTACGCAGGCCTGACTCCGGACGTGCGCGAAGGCGATATGCGCCCGCTGTTCGAAGCCGTGCTGCAACACGTGCCGGTTCGCCCGGCTGATCCGTCGGCTCCGCTGCAATTGCAGATCACGTCGCTGGACTATTCGTCGTATGTCGGCCGTATCGGCGTGGGCCGCATCACGCGCGGCACGATCAAGCCGGGCATGTCCGTCGCTGTGCGTTCGGGCCCCGACGGCGCGATCCTGAACCGCAAGATCAACCAGGTGCTGTCGTTCAAGGGCCTGGAGCGCGTGCAGGTCGACTCGGCTGAAGCCGGCGACATCGTGCTGATCAACGGTATTGAAGAAATCGGCATTGGCGTGACCATCTGCGCACCGGAACAACCGGAAGCGCTGCCCATGATCACCGTCGACGAACCGACGCTGACCATGAACTTCCTCGTCAATTCGTCGCCGCTGGCCGGCCGCGAAGGCAAGTTCGTCACGAGCCGTCAGATCCGTGACCGCCTGATGAAGGAGCTGAACCACAACGTCGCACTGCGCGTGAAGGAAACCGGCGACGAAACCACGTTTGAAGTGGCGGGCCGCGGTGAACTGCACCTGACCATCCTCGTGGAAAACATGCGCCGCGAAGGCTACGAGCTGGCCGTGTCGCGTCCGCGCGTGGTGATGACGGAAGTCGACGGCGTGAAGCACGAGCCGTACGAAAACCTGACCGTCGACATGGAAGACGGCCACCAGGGCGGCGTGATGGAAGAGCTGGGTCGCCGCAAGGGCGAAATGCTCGACATGGCGTCGGACGGCCGCGGCCGTACGCGTCTTGAGTACCGTATTTCGGCGCGTGGCCTGATCGGCTTCCAGTCGGAATTCCTCACGCTCACGCGCGGCACGGGCCTGATGAGCCACACGTTCGACTCGTATCAGCCGGTCAAGGAAGGCGCGGTCGGCGAGCGTCGCAACGGCGTGCTGATTTCGCAGGACGACGGCGCCGCTGTCGCGTACGCACTGTGGAAGCTGCAGGATCGCGGCCGCATGTTCGTGTCGCCGGGCGAGCCGCTGTACGAAGGCATGATCATCGGCATTCACAGCCGTGACAACGACCTGGTCGTGAACCCGATCAAGGGCAAACAGCTGACCAACGTGCGTTCGTCGGGTACGGACGAAGCGGTGCGCCTCGTGCCGCCGATCCAGATGTCGCTGGAATACGCGGTCGAATTCATCGACGACGACGAACTGGTCGAAGTCACGCCGCAATCCATCCGTCTGCGCAAGCGCTACCTGAAGGAACACGAGCGTCGCAGCGCGAGCCGCAAGGGCGCGGTGGACTAAGTAAGCGAGCGGGCATTATCGGCTGCGGCCGGTACGATGCTTTAGCAGCGCAGTCAGTCGAAAGCCACCTCCGGGTGGCTTTCGCCGTTTCCGGGCTTCGGTAGCTGGATAGCCGCCGCGGGCGCCACGCCGTCCTCTTGTTTCCATTTCATGCAGAAGACCGTTGCGAACCGTGAGAATCGCCCGGAAGCCCGTCGCGACGGGCTTGAGCGGCAATCCATCTGCTATCTGCACTATCCGTTCTGTGATATGCTCCCCGGGTGCAAAGTTTTAGGTCCTTCCAAGCAAGACTTGATTCGCGCAATCCGCTAAACGGTCAGGCCGTGTCGCGGAAGGTTCTGTAACCCGCTATTTCTCGAGAAACTCGAAGAAAGGTGAGCGTAAAAATGATGAAGCAATTCCAGTCGAACTCTTATCTGTTCGGCGGCAATGCTCCGTACGTAGAAGAAATGTACGAAGCGTATCTCGATAATCCGGCGTCAGTGCCCGAGAACTGGCGCAGCTATTTCGACGCGTTGCAGAACGTCCCTGCATCGGATGGCAGCAATGCCAACGACGTGGCCCATGGCCCGATCGTCGAATCGTTTGCACAACGGGCCAAGGCTAATGCCTTCATCCCGCGCACGGCAGCCGGCGGCGAAGATCTCGCTACCGCTCGCAAGCAAGTCTATGTGCAGTCCCTCATCGGCGCATATCGCTTCCTCGGCTCGCAATGGGCCAATCTCGATCCCCTGAAGCGCCGCGAACGTCCCGCTATTCCCGAACTCGAACCCGCGTTCTACGACTTCACCGAAGCCGACATGGACCAGGAGTTCAGCGCCACGAATCTGTATTTCGGATTCGAGAAAGCGTCACTGCGCGAGATCGTCAAGGCATTGCGCGACACGTACTGCGGCACGATCGGTGCCGAGTACATGTACATCAGCGATCCTGAACAAAAGCGCTGGTGGAAAGAGAAGCTCGAATCGATTCGCTCCACGCCGAACTTCTCGAACGAAAAGAAAAAGCACATCCTGAATCGCCTGACGGCCGCTGAAGGCCTCGAGCGCTTCCTGCACACCAAGTACGTCGGCCAGAAACGCTTCTCGCTCGAAGGCGGCGAAAGCTTCATCGCGTCGATGGACGAAGTCGTGCGTCATGGCGGCGCCAACGGCGTTCAGGAAATCGTCATCGGCATGGCTCACCGTGGCCGTCTGAACGTGCTGGTCAATACGCTCGGCAAGATGCCGGCTGACCTGTTCGCCGAATTCGAAGGCAAGCACCACGACGACCTGCCGGCCGGCGACGTGAAGTACCACAAGGGTTTCTCGTCGGACGTCTCGACCGAAGGCGGCCCGGTTCACCTGTCGCTCGCATTCAACCCGTCGCACCTCGAAATCGTCAACCCGGTGGTCGAAGGTTCGGCTAAGGCCCGTATGGACCGTCGCGGCGACGACAGCGGCCTGCAAGTGCTGCCGGTGCAGATCCACGGCGACGCGGCTTTCGCGGGCCAGGGCGTGGTGATGGAAACGCTGAACCTCGCGCAAACGCGCGGTTACGGCACGCACGGCACGCTGCACATCGTCATCAACAACCAGATCGGCTTCACGACGTCGGACCCGCGCGACTCGCGCTCCACGTTGTACTGCTCTGACGTGGTCAAGATGATCGAAGCGCCGGTGCTGCACGTGAACGGCGACGATCCCGAAGCGGTCGTGCTGGCTACGCAGCTGGCCATCGACTTCCGCATGCAGTTCCATAAGGACGTCGTTGTCGACATCGTCTGCTTCCGCAAGCTGGGCCACAACGAGCAGGACACGCCGGCCGTCACGCAGCCGCTGATGTACAAGACGATCGCCAAGCACCCGGGCACGCGCGCGCTGTACGCTGAAAAGCTGGTGCAGCAAGGCGTGATCACCGCGGAAGAAGCCGACGAATTCGTCAAGGCTTACCGCAAGGCGATGGACGAAGGCCACCACACGGTCGACCCGGTGCTCTCGAACTACAAGAGCAAGTACGCGGTGGACTGGGTGCCGTTCCTGAACCGCAAGTGGACCGACGCCGCGGACACCGCAGTGCCGCTCGCGGAGCTGAAGCGTCTGGCCGAGCGCGTCACCACGGTGCCGGAAAACTTCAAGGTTCACCCGCTGGTCGAGCGCGTTCTCAACGACCGTCGCGCGATGGGCCGCGGTGAAGCGAAGCTCGACTGGGGCATGGGCGAACACCTGGCGTTCGCGTCGCTGGTCGCGTCGGGTTACGCAGTGCGCCTGACCGGTCAGGACTCGGGCCGTGGCACGTTCACGCACCGTCACGCGGTGCTGCACGATCAGAACCGCGAACGCTGGAACGACGGCACGTATGTGCCGCTGCAGAACATCGCCGATGGTCAGGCGAAGTTCACGGTGATCGACTCGGTGCTGTCGGAAGAAGCGGTGCTCGGTTTTGAGTACGGTTACTCGACCGCTGAGCCGAATACGTTCGTCGCGTGGGAAGCGCAGTTCGGCGACTTCGTGAACGGCGCGCAAGTCGTGATCGACCAGTTCATCTCGTCGGGCGAAGTGAAGTGGGGCCGTGTTTCGGGTCTCACGATGCTGCTGCCGCACGGCTACGAAGGTCAGGGTCCCGAGCACTCGTCGGCACGTATCGAGCGTTTCCTGCAACTGTGCGCTGACCACAACATGCAGGTCGTTCAACCGACCACGCCGGCGCAGATTTTCCACCTGTTGCGCCGTCAGATGATCCGCCTGTTCCGCAAGCCGCTGATCGTCGCCACGCCGAAGTCGTTGCTGCGTCACAAGGAAGCCGTCTCCGATCTGTCGGAACTGGCCAAGGGCGCGTTCCAGCCGATCCTCGGCGAAATCGACGAAGCCATCGACGCGAAGAAGGTCAAGCGCGTGATCGCCTGCTCGGGTCGCGTGTACTACGACCTGCTCGCACATCGCCGCGAATCGAAGTCGAACGACGTCGCGATCATCCGTATCGAACAGCTCTATCCGTTCGCGCACAAGCAGTTCGAAGCGGAAATGAAGAAGTACGACAACGCGACCGAAGTGGTCTGGGTGCAGGACGAGCCGCAGAATCAAGGCCCGTGGTTCTACATCGAGCACCACCTGAAGGACGGCATGAAGGAAGGGCAGAAGCTGGCATACAGCGGACGTCCGGCTTCGGCCTCGCCGGCAGTCGGCTACTACGCGAAGCACTACGAGCAGCAGAAGGCGCTGGTCGAAGGCGCCTTCGGCCGCCTCAAGAGCTCGTCGATCGCTAAATAATCATTAAAACCGAACCGGGAAAGCGCAACGCGCTTTCCCGTGCCGCATCCGAACAGATCAGTTGCGGCATTCGAGGTTCGCAGGCGGTCGTCGGATCCATGGATCGCGCGCCGTCACCCGATACGTATTCAGGATATTCACAAAATGGCTATTGTTGAAGTCAAGGTCCCCCAGCTCTCCGAGTCGGTCTCGGAAGCCACGATGCTGCAGTGGAAAAAGAAGCCGGGCGAGGCTGTTGCTCAAGACGAAATTCTCATCGAAATCGAGACCGACAAGGTCGTGCTCGAAGTGCCGGCACCCTCGGCCGGCGTGCTCGCGCAAGTCATCGCGAACGACGGCGACACCGTCACGGCTGATCAGGTGATCGCCAAGATCGACACCGAAGGCAAGGCGGGTGCCGCTGCCGTCGAAGCCGAAGTGAAGCCCGCTCCTGAAGCCGCGCCGGCACCCGCCGCTGCAGCGGCTCCGGCGGCTCAAGCCGCATCCGCAACGGGTGCGAATACCGCAGCTTCGCCGGCTGCCGGCAAGCTGATGGCCGAGAAGGGTCTGGGCGCGGGCGATGTGGCCGGCACGGGCCGCGACGGCCGCATCACCAAGGGCGATGTGCTGACCGCCGGCGCTCCGGCTGCCAAGGCCGCACCGGCTCCGGCACCGGCCGCCGCACCGAAGGCTGCCAAGCCGTCGCTGCCGGACGTCAAGGCGCCGGCTTCGGCTGATCAATGGCTGAAGGACCGCCCGGAACAACGCGTGCCGATGTCGCGTCTGCGTGCGCGTATCGCCGAGCGTCTGCTCGAGTCGCAGCAAACCAACGCCATCCTGACCACGTTCAACGAAGTGAACATGGCCCCGGTGATGGACCTGCGCAACAAGTACAAAGACCGCTTCGAGAAGGAACACGGCGTGAAGCTCGGCTTCATGTCGTTCTTCGTGAAGGCCGCGGTTCATGCGCTGAAGAAGTTCCCGCTGGTGAACGCGTCGATCGACGGTAACGACATCGTCTATCACGGCTACTTCGACATCGGTATCGCGGTCGGTTCGCCGCGTGGTCTGGTGGTGCCGATCCTGCGCAATGCAGATCAGTTGAGCCTCGCCGACATCGAGAAGAAGATCGCCGAATTCGGCCAGAAGGCCAAGGACGGCAAGCTGTCGATCGAAGAAATGACCGGCGGTACGTTCTCGATCTCGAACGGCGGTGTGTTCGGTTCGATGCTGTCGACGCCGATCATCAACCCGCCGCAATCCGCGATTCTGGGCGTGCACGCCACCAAGGAACGCGCTGTGGTCGAGAACGGCCAGATCGTGATCCGCCCGATGAACTACCTGGCGCTGTCGTACGACCACCGCATCATCGACGGCCGCGAAGCGGTGCTGTCGCTGGTCGCCATGAAGGATGCGCTGGAAGACCCGGCGCGCCTGCTGCTCGACCTGTAAGCGCGGGTTGGGCTGCCGGCTTGTCATTGCGCAAGCCGGCGCCATATATGCAGCAAGCAGTCAGCACGTCTTTCGCATTCCGCAGTACAGGGACGTCGCGCGCCACGAATTGTGATCAATAAACGTGGCCGCGCGCCGTTCCGCCATCAAAAGGATTGTCATGTCCAAAGAATTTGACGTCGTCGTGATCGGCGCAGGCCCTGGCGGTTACATCGCCGCCATCCGCGCAGCGCAGCTCGGCAAAACCGTCGCATGTATCGAAAAATGGAAGAACCCGGCCGGCGCGCTGAAGCTCGGCGGCACCTGCCTGAACGTGGGTTGCATCCCGTCGAAGGCGCTGCTCGCGTCGTCGGAAGAATTTGAAAACGCGTCGCATCACCTCGCGGACCACGGCATTTCCGTGGAAAACGTGTCGGTCGATATCGCGAAGATGATGGCCCGTAAAGAAGGCATCGTCGAAAAGATGACCAAGGGCATCGAATTCCTGTTCCGCAAGAACAAGATCACGTGGCTCAAGGGTCACGGCAAGTTCACCGGCAAGACGGACGCCGGCGTGCAGATCGAAGTGAGCGGCGAAGGCGAAACGGAAACGGTCACGGCAAAGAACGTGATCATCGCCACGGGTTCGAAGGCACGCCATCTGCCGAATATTCCGGTCGACAACAAGATCGTCGCCGACAACGAAGGCGCGCTGAGCTTCGAATCCACGCCGAAGAAACTCGCCGTGATTGGCGCAGGCGTGATCGGCCTGGAACTGGGTTCGGTGTGGCGCCGTCTGGGCGCGGACGTGACCGTGCTCGAAGCGCTGCCGGAATTCCTCGGCGCGGCTGACCAGGCGCTCGCCAAAGAAGCGGCCAAGCAGTTCAAGAAGCAAGGTCTGGATATCCACGTCGGCGTGAAGGTCGGCGAAGTGACGACGACCGATAACAGCGTGACGGTCAACTACACGGACAAGGACGGCAACGCGCAGAAGCTCGAAGCCGACCGCCTGATCGTGTCGATCGGCCGCGTGCCGAACACCGACAACCTCGGTCTCGAAGCGATCGGCCTGAAGGCCAACGAGCGCGGTTTCATCGACGTCGACGATCATTGCGCGACGGCGGTGCCGAACGTGTACGCGATCGGCGACGTGGTGCGTGGCCCGATGCTCGCGCACAAGGCCGAAGACGAAGGCGTGCTGGTTGCCGAAATCATCGACGGTCAGAAGCCGCATATCGACTACAACTGCGTGCCGTGGGTGATCTACACCGAACCGGAAATCGCGTGGGTCGGCAAGACGGAACAGCAACTGAAAGCAGAAGGCCGCGAGATCAAGACGGGCCAGTTCCCGATGATGGCGAACGGCCGCGCGCTCGGCATCAACAAGGCGGAAGGCTTCGTCAAGATGATCGCCGATGCGAAGACGGACGAAATCCTCGGCGTGCACATCATCGCTGCGGACGCATCGGACCTGATCGCGGAAGCCGTGGTGGCGATGGAATTCAAGGCGGCGTCGGAAGACATCGGCCGCATTTGCCATCCGCACCCGTCGCTGTCGGAAGTCATGCGCGAAGCGGCTCTCGCCGTCGACAAGCGCGCGCTGAACATGTAATTCCGCGCACGCCTGACTGACAGTACTCCGGCATTACCACGAAGGCGGGCGGGTTCACTCCCTCCCGCCTTTCTATTTGCAGCAACACGATGAACGTCACCGAATACTACGAAAAAGAACTGCAGACGCGGGGTTACCAATCGGACCCGGCGCAACGCGCGGCGGTCGACCGTCTGCAGCGGTGCTTTGAAGAGTGGACCGCCTACAAGTCGCGCCGCTCGAACGCGTTCAAGAAACTGCTGATCCATCCGGATCTGCCGCGCGGCGTGTACATGTGGGGTGGCGTAGGGCGCGGCAAGAGCTTCCTGATGGACAGCTTCTACATGATCGTGCCGTTGCACCGCAAGACGCGCCTGCATTTCCACGAGTTCATGCGCGAAGTGCACCGCGAGCTGGAAGATCTGAAAGGCCAGGCCGATCCGCTCGACGAACTCGCGCGCCGCATTGCCAAACGCTACCGGCTGATCTGTTTCGACGAGTTCCACGTGTCGGATATTGCCGACGCGATGATCCTGTACCGCCTGCTCGATAAGCTGTTCGAAAACGGCGTGCAGTTCGTGATGACCTCAAACTACGATCCGGACACTTTGTATCCGGACGGGCTGCATCGCGACCGGATGCTGCCGGCAATCGAACTCATCAAGCAGAAGCTCGACGTGATCAATGTCGATGCGGGCATCGACTACCGGCAACGTACGCTGGCGCAGGTCGAGATGTATCACACGCCGCTCGGCGCCGCCGCCGACAAGGCGTTGCGCGACGCGTTTGCGCGTCTTGCCGCTGTGCCCGACGAAAGCCCGATCCTGCGTATCGAAAAGCGCGAGTTGAAGGCGCTGCGCCGCGCCGACGGCGTGGTGTGGTTCGACTTCGCTACCTTATGCGGCGGTCCGCGCTCGCAGAACGACTATCTTGAACTGGCGAGCCGCTTCCACGCGGTGATCCTCTCCGGCGTCCCGCAGATGTCCGCGCGCATGGCCTCGGAAGCGCGCCGCTTCACCTGGCTGATCGACGTCTTCTACGACCACAAGGTGAAGCTGCTGATGTCCGCCGCGGTGCCGCCCGAAGAACTGTACACGGACGGTCCCATGGCCAACGAGTTCACGCGCACGGTGTCGCGCATCGTCGAAATGCAGTCGAAGGAGTATCTTGATACGCCGCGGCGGATCGTCGATACGTCGCTGACCTGAGGCGTCGTGGCGCACTTCCGGTGACGCTTTTGCGATAGATCACGTTCGGTTTGCCGATGACGCGCAGGCGTCCGGCGTATTTTCAAGATTCGGATTGGTCTTATATTCCGTCTGCGGACGACTGGATATCTTTTGTCGAGGTTTAGACAAAGGAGAAACCATGAATCCGTACCGTGATATCAACGACGAAGAATGGCAACGTGTTGCACCGTTGCTTCCCGAACTGCGGCCGCGCTCAGAACTGCGTGGCAGGCCGCTTGCCAATACACGCTCAGTGCTCAACGGCGTGCTGTGGGTCATGTATAGCGGCGCCACCTGGTCCGCCATGCCGCGCAAGTACCCGTCCTACCAGACCTGCCATCGCCGCTTCAAGGCGTGGTACGAATCCGGTGTGCTCCACCGGGTCATGGAGCAACTGTTCGGTGCGGCGAGCGAAGAACTTTGCGGCCTGATGGAAGCGCGCATGCGTACGCACGTGAACGAGAAACCGAAGAGCGTCGAAGCCGAAAAGGCTCCGGTCGTCGCGCCTGCGGTGTACTGCCCGCCCGCGAGCCAGCCACTGCCGTCCTCGCCGTTCGCGTTCCATTCGCCCTTCAAACACGCTGCATGACCCCCACAACCCAGCGTCCTCCAACAAAAGAAACGGCCGAACGATTGCGATCGTCGGCCGTTTCTCATCGTTTCATGCGGGCTCCGTAACGAGCCCCGATCTACCCGTGCATCATTGCTGGCGAATCCACGTCTGCGAGCGGCCCAGCAGCGACACGCCGATGTAGCCTCGCACGACCAGTTTGTTCCCACCGTCTTCCAGGTGCATCTTGCACTTGTACAGCTTGCCGTTTTCCGGGTCGAGAATCTGCCCGTGATCCCAGGCGTCGCCGTCCTTCTTCAGATCGTTGATAATCGTCATGCCGAGAATCGGCTGATCCTTGCGCGCGTCGGTACAGGCCGTGCAGCGGCGATCGGGCTGGTCGTTCGCGCCGAGCCCTTTGATTACCTTGCCGCTGAGCGCGCCGTTGCCGTCCTGCGAGATCTGCACGAGCGCCTTGGGCTGGCCGGTGTGATCGTCGATGGTTTGCCACGTGCCGACCGGACTGTCGGCCTGCGCCATGGCCGTCACGGCGCTGACGAGCAAGACGCCGGCAAGCGCGGCATGTTTGGCTGTGCGAAGCGCGACTGCACGCGCGCGGTGGGTGAATTGCATCATTGTCTTCCTCCTTGATTAAAGACGGCGCGATCGTGGTCGCGCGGCGTTATTGGCATCTCGGGCGGTCTTCAGGCGACGGCCGCCGTGATCCCTTGCATGGCCCCTCAGGTTCGACTTCTGCTGCCCTCGTGTGCCACGCGCGACGGGTGGATTGCTGCTTGCCCGCCGCCGGCGACACATGGTCAGCGCAGAATACGTGAAAGTGCGCGCGTCGTTTGATAGTGGACCCTCTAATCAGGGCGCGGCACTTCTACCAATCAATTCAGCTGATACGAGAACGTCGCGTTGATGCGCGGACTACGCGACGCGCTTTCCACCGGCGCGTCGCCGATGGCTTTGGCCACGGAGAGATCCAGGCTGTAGTACTTCGCATCCGAGATGCGGAAGCCGAACGCGATCGAGGAAAGCTTCGAAGGCGAGGGCGTACCCGCATGCAGATAGACGCGCGCCATATCGAATGAAACGTAAGGTGTGAGCGTGCGCAGATAGGTGAAGCCCGGTGTGAACGCACGGTTGACTTCCAGTATCGCGCCCCAGCCCGAATCGCCCGAAGCTTCGCCCGGCTGATAGCCCTGCGCGAAACGCTGCGCGCCGAACGAGATCTGCTCGGAGGTCGGCAGCGACACGCCGCTGTATTGGCCTGTCAGCGAGATTGCCGTGCCGATCTTCAACGGCCATTCGTTGGTTTGCGAGAAGGTGGCGCCGGTGCGCACGAAGTTGATCGACGCCGGATTGGTGACGGGCGAGCCCGGCACGTTCGAGTCGCCGGATTTGGACGCGCCCAGGATGTCGAACGCCTTCGCCACGTTGACGCTCGCGCGGCGCACCTGGCCCGTCTGCACGCTGGTGTAATCGGCCTGCAACTGCATGACTCGCACTTGCGAGCGGAAGCCGATCTGTGCGCCGGTGTCGTGACTGTTGTAGCGATCCTCGTCGTGCGACGCATAGACCGACGCCGTGCCGATCACGCTTTGCGTGTTGCTCAACAGGATCGGATACGCCAGCGAGCCGCCAATCTTGTCGTTGATGACCGTGCGTTCGATGCTGGAGGGCAAGCCGGGATTGTCGGTTGGATTGCCGCGATAGTGCGACGCGTCGATCTTCGCGATCAGTCCGTTGCTGCCGATCGGCACCGCGCCGTGCGCGGCGAGATAGGTGACGTTGTCACGCCCCTTCGGCAGCAGAGCCGAGACGCTCAATTGTTCGCCGAACGAAGTCAGCCCGTTTTCGGTGGCGGTCAGCAGCCCCTGCACGCCGGGGTGATTGAAATCGATCCCGGTGCTGACGTCGAACGGCTTGCGCTCCACGTTCAGTTCGAGCGTGGTGGCGCCGTCGGTGTTCTGCGGCGGCGGCACGTTGGCCGCGACCTTCACGCCCGGCAACAGCCCGAGCACGTTGATGTAGCGCTCGAACGTAGCGCGCCGCAGCGGCCGGTCGGCGGTGATGTGATCGGCGATCGCGCGGATCTTGTCTTCCACGGCGCCGGCCTTGCCCGTCACCTTGACGGCGGACACGTAGCCTTCCACCACCGTCACGCGCACCACGCCGTCCTCGAATGTCTGCGCGGGAATGAAGGCAAACGAGAGCGCAAAGCCGCGGTCCTGATAGAGCTTCGTGACGCCGTTGGCGACCTGGATCAGATCGCCGATCGTCGTGTCCTTGCCGACGAGCGGCGTGAAGCGTTGCGCGACGTCGTCGAAGGGAATGGACTTCACGCCTTCCACCCGCACGCGCGAAGGCGTGATGTGGCGGGCAAGCAATTCCTCGAGTTGGGGCGCTTGCGGCGCGACCTGCACGGTCACGTTCGGGCCTTTGTCGGGCGCCTTGATCTGCGGCAGCGAATCCAGCGGATTGCCGCCGACCGCCGAACCGCCTGGGCGGGACTGCGCATGCGTTTGCATGGGCAGGGTGCTCGCAGCAAGCGCTGCGAGGACGACGGTACCTATGCTGCTATACCCGAGTTTCATCGGATTTCCCTCGTATATCGTTCTTGTGTCGCGGACGCACCGCCTGGCCGGGCGGGGCGCGAGCGCTTATGTGCGGCTCGACGCGTATTGCGATGCTTGCATGTATTACGTCACGTGCTCCGCGGGGCTTGAGCGCTCGCTGCAAAAGCGCGAAACACGTGACGAGTCGGACCGGTCATGCGCATTACCTGATTCGCTGCGGCTTGCATGACTCGATGAACAGCCGCGCGGCAAGCCTCAACGGATGGCTGATGCAGGCCGCATCGATTCAATAGTTAGGCTAACTACTTATGGTTCGCCGGAGTCAGCCCGCCGAGCAGGGTCGTCAAGCCGTTGGTCGCCGTGCCCGAGCCGCTCGTCGAACCTGCGGCCGAGCCGAGCGCGCCGGTCAACTGGCCGACCAGCGCGGTCACCGGCGCGAGCGCCTGGCCGCTGCCGCCCGCGCCGCCGCCCAAGCTGCCGCTCGTGACGCCGCTCGTGACGCCGGACAGCGCGCCCGTCAGCGTCGACAACGGATTCGATGCGCTACCCGAGCCGCCTAATGCCGACGTCAGCGAACTCAACGGCGAGCCGCTCAAGCCCGAAGAAGTCAGCGATCCCAGCGGCGTGCCGCCAAGCGCTGAGGTCAGGCCGGCCAGCGGTGTGCCGCCGAGCAGCGTCGACAGCGAGCCGACCGGATTGCTGCCGAGCCCGAGACTCGCCAGCGAACTTTGCAGCGGGCCGAACGGGTTGCTGCTGGCGGGCGGCCCATTGGCGACGCCCACGCTCGTCGCGCCGACGAGGCTCGTGATCAGTCCGGGAATCGGCATCGCGCCATTCGGACCGTTCGGATTGACCAGGCCGCCCGCGTTGGTCACGGTGTTGCCGAGCGAGCCGACCAACGTGCCGAGATCGGCGCCGACCGGATTGTGCGTGGCGTTGCCGACTTTCGAGCCCGCGGAACTCAATGCGCCGCCCACTTTCGCGAGCACGCCGCCCAGCGGCGCGCCGAGGCCGCTCTGCGTACCGACCGTTTGCGTGACGAGCCCAGCGGTCGTCACGATCGGCGTGATGGCGGTGCTGACCGGTTGAGTGATCTGCTGCACGGGCACGGAGCCGAGCGCGTTGCCGAGCGTCGCGCCACCCGCGTTGAGTGCGCCGGCAGCAGTGGAGAGCGTGCTGGCCAACGGTGTCGTGAGCGGCGCCAGCGGCGCGAGTCTGCCGCTGCCGAGGCCGCCGACGGCAGTGCTCAGCCCCTGCACGACGCCGCTCGTCGAACCGACCACCGAGCCGAGTCCGGCGACCGTGGTGCCGACCGGATTGGCCGTCGTGCCGGTCTGGCCGACGCCGTTGCTCACGGCATCGGCCAGCGAGTTCAGCGTGCTGCTCGTGCTCGACACCGCGTTGCCGAGCCCTTGCGTGACTTGCGGGCTGAGGCCCGGAATGGTCTGCGAAGCGATCGCCGTGCCCAGATCGTTGGTGGTCTGCGCGGCCGCAGTGGCGACGCCGGTCGTGCCGGTCTTCGTGGTGGTGCCGCTGCCGGTGTTGGTCGAACCCGAGCCGCTGCCGCTACCGGTATTCGAGGCGGTGGGCGGCGCGCTGACGGTGCTGCCGCCGCACGCCGCGAGCAGGCCGGCGACCGCCACGGCAATCAATGGCGCGCGCAACGACGACACGGTCGCGCACGTCGCATGGAGGGAAAACAAACGTTGAGTGGACATGTGTGCTCCTCTGTGTCTTCTTGATGTCGTGTGCGTTGGTTTCAGTGCGCCGTTGCAACGGATGTCTGAGCGGCGCGGCCCAGTTCAGCCAAGGGTCGGGAAGCGCCGGGACGCGGCTGGCGGGCCGCGCTCCGGCTGGGTCTTGCTCAACGTATTTCGCTGTTCCCGGGAGGGCTGCTTACTTCTTGCCCAAGCCGCCGAGCAGGCCGCCGACGAGCGACGTCACCGGTGCGAGCGGATTGTTCGAGGCGCCTTTGCCTGTGCTGGTCGACAGCGACAGGCCGGCGCCCGAGTTGGTGGAAGCGGCGGCGGTCGTGGTGGCCGGCGCGGCGCTCGCCGTGGTGGTGACGCCGCCGAGCGCGCCGGTGACGCCCGACAGCAAGCCGGTGACCGGTGCGAGCGGGCCGCTGCTGCCGCCGGCTGCGCCGGAGAGGCTGCCTGTCACGGTAGAGAGCAAGCCGGTGACGGGCGCGAGCGGGCTGCCGCCGCTCGATGCGCCGCCGACGGCGCCGGTCAAGCCGCCGAGCGCACTGGTGAGCGGCGCGAGCGGGCCGCTGCTGGTGCCGCCGGTCAAGCCGCCGAGTGCACTGGTGAGCGGCGCGAGCGGGCCGCTGCCGGTGCCGCCGGTCAAGCCGCCGAGTGCGCTGGTGAGCGGGGCGAGCGGGCCACTGCTGGTGCCGCCGGTCAAACCACCGAGCGCGCTGGTAAGCGGTGCAAGCGGATTGCCGCCGCTGCCGCCCGTGAGCAAGCCGCCCACTGAAGCGACCGTCGCTCCGGTGTCGGTGACCGTGTGGCCGAGTGCGGCCGTGACCGGATTGCCGCCGGTCGCGCTCAACAGCGCGCCGGCCTTGCCGAGTCCGCCGCCGACCGTCGAGAGCAGGCCGTTGAGCGGCGCGCCGAGACCCGTGGTGTTGCCGACCGTTTGCGTGGTCGCCGCGACCATCGACGTGATTGGCGTGATCGCCGTGCTGAGGGTTTGCGTGACTTGCTGGACCGGGCCCGTTGAGAGGGCGGTGGTGAGCGTGCTGCCGCCGTTGGTGACCGCGCCGCCGAGCGTGTTGACCACGCCGCCGAGCGGCGTGGTGATCGCCGACAGCGGAGCGAGGGGGCCGCTGCCGAGACTCGTCACGAGGTTGCCCGCGTCCGTCACTGCGCCGCCGACATGGCTCACGACACCGCCCACGCTAGAGACCGTCGTGCCGACCGCGTTGCCGCCGGTACCGAGCTGGCCGAGCCCTTGCGTCACGCCGTTGCCGAGCGTCGAAACCGCCGAACCGACTTGCTGCACGATGCCGCCGGCGGATTGCGTGGTTTGCGAGCTGACGCCGGGCAAAGTTTGCGAACCGATCACGGTACCGATGCCGGTGACCGCCGAGCCGGCGTCGCTCACCACGCCGCCCGTATTGCCGACCACCGTGCCGAGCGCGTTGGCGACGGGTGTCGTGCCCGTACCCGTTCCTGTGCCGGTACCAGTACCAGTACCTGTGCCTGTTCCCGAACCGTTGCTACCCGTGGTCGTGTTCGCACCGGCGCCCGCACCCGAGCCCGAGCCCGAGCCGCCCGAACCCGTCGAGCCGCTGCCGGTCGTGGAAAGTGTGCCGCCGGCGGAGCCGCTGCCGCTGCTGCCGGTGCCGGAGCTCAGGCTGCCGGAGCCTCCGCAAGCACCAAGAGAAAGCATTGCGGCCACGCTGGCTGCAATCAGGGTTGCCCGTAACGTCGTGTTGGTCGTTTGAATGTTCATGTCGCCCTCGCATCGCATGTGTTGTTGGATGTTGCTGCGTGCCTGTCTCTGCACGAGCCGTGCCATTTCGACTGAACAATGCGGATGATTTTTTCGGCGTGAGCAGCGGAGCCAAGCGTGACAAGGCTTTGCGGGCAACTGACGGAGCGTGCGCTAAACCAGATTGCGCCCACGTAACCCGATGCGCGGCGCATTTGCACGGCCGGCGTAACGTAACGAGCCGCGCGCGCCGTTACGACCTATGGCGTAACGCGGTCGCACGAAACCGGTCCGCGCGCTTGAAACGTTCTGTTGAAACAAATAATTAGTGGAGCGAATCTAACTTATGGTTATTCCTATGTGCTGCAACGCACGAACTGCCGTTAACTAGAGTGAGTGGTAAAAATGCATACCGGGTGAGGATCGGCGCAGGCGACAATTGCTTAAAAATGATTGTTCGGCTATAAAACCCGAAAGCACTGAAGATTGATGACGGAGGTGGGTTATCGAACAGACAACTCATACGCAAGTGTTTTATTGAGGGGCGCTGCAAGGCATGGCGCTGCGGTGCAATAAACGAGACTGGGAATGAGAGCTCAACGGTCCGCGCACTGAAGACACATCGCCGAAAAATGCAGAACGATACGAACGAAATAAATGAAGTCCGAGGGTTCAAATGAAAAAATTCGCACAACGCTTCCTGGCCGATAACAAGGGCGTGACGGCTATCGAATATGGCCTCATCGCAGGCCTCGTGGTGCTCGTGATCGCTACCGCGGTGACGAATGTCGGCGCCAACGTCTCCACTGTTTTGCAGCAGGTCGCGGACAAGATCTCGCCGTCCAAGAGCGGATCGTAAAAGGCAAACCGTAAACGTTGCGCGAAGCAGCCGGCGTTTCGACGTCCGCCTGCTTCGCGCAACGTAATAACGCATCGCTGAATCGTTAATGTGGATTGCATTGCAATCCACATGGCGCAGCTTCGCCTGTCGAGTGCGAAATGAATGTTTCCGTGGGCATTTTGTTGTTTATCGCTTGGGCAGCGGTAGTCGCAATTGGCGATTGCCGTCGGCGGCGTATATCCAATTCAGTTGTTCTCGCCGGTCTGGCGGCGGCATTTTGCTGCGCGCTTTTTCAATGCGGGCCTTTCGGTATTTCGCTGACTCAGTCAGGAATCGGCGCATTAATCGGTCTTGCTGCATTGCTGCCATTTTTCGCGCTCGGCGTGATGGGCGCCGCGGATGTCAAAGTCTTCGCCGTCCTCGGCGCATGGTGCGGCATGCACGCGCTGCTCGGTCTATGGATGGCCGCGAGTCTCGCGGCCGGCGTGCACGCTTTGTGGCTTCTGATTACTACCCGCACGCGGATCGCAAGTCTGGCCCGTCAACCCGGCGCCACATTCGAACTCGCCGGCAAAGCATCCACGCCTTACGCAGCGTGTCTCGCCGTGGCCGCGAGCGGCTGGCTAGTCGTGCACGGCATGGCGGGAAGCGTGCGATGAAAAGCGCCATGACGCAACGCGCGCGCTCGCCGCATCCGCGCATCAAGGTGCGCCGCGCGCATGCGCAACGCGGCGCCACGGCCGTCGAATTCGCGCTGGTGTTCCCGCTGTTCTTTGCGATCCTGTACGCGATCGTCACGTTCAGTCTGATTCTCGTCGCACAGCAGAATCTGACGCTGGCCGCAGAAGAGGGCGCGCGCGCCGCGCTGAACTGGCAGAGCAACACGTCGATGCAAACGGCCTTGACCAATCGCGGCAACGCAGCCTGCGCGGCGGCGAAGCTGGTCGCCGCGACGCTCGTGCAGTCGATGCAATGCACGCCGTCTTCCGCGGCATGCGGGCCGAGCGGCGCGATGCAATGCGTGAATGTCCTGGTGAGCTACAACTATCAGGCCAATCCGCTGGTGCCGAGCTTGCCGTTGCTGGGATTCGCTCTACCGAACACGCTCACGAGCAGCGCCACGGTCCAACTCAATCCGGAGAACATTCAGTGACGCACGCGCCAGCGCCCAGCTCCCTCGACCTCCTGGTCCGTCAACGTGTGATCGAACGCGCGCACGGCACGGCATCGTTTAACCGAAGCAGTCAATCTTCATGCCGAATCTGACCAAAATTCTTGCGGGCGTTCTGATCGCGGTCGCGCTCGTGCTCGGCCTGTTCGCGTGGTCGCTGTCGCGCCGCCCGGTGCCGGTCGCGGTCACGCCCGCCACGCAAGCGAGCTTCCGGGTGGTGGTGGCGACTCACACGTTGCCGGCGGGCAAAGCCATCACGGTCGACGATGTGCGCGTGCAGTCGCTGCCGATCAATCCGAACGGCGCCTTCGCGGACCCCGCGCAACTGGCCGGGCGCGTGCCGAACGCGGAGATCGGCGCGGAATCGCCGGTGCTGGAAAGCCAGTTGTCCTCGGGACTCGCCGAGCGCGTCGAACCGGGCGAGCGCGCGCTGGCTGTGCGAGTCGACGAAGGCAACGCGGTCGGCAACCGGTTGCGGCCCGGCAATTTCGTCGACGTGTTTTTCACGCTCAAGCGCGACGCCAGCATCGGCAACGGCGGCGAAATCGACCGCACCCAGGCGCGTTTGCTGATGTCGAAAGTGCGTGTGCTCGCGTTCGGCAATGCGACCGCGAGCGGCGACAGCGCGGGCGATCCGAACGGCATGGTCCGCACCGCGGTGCTGGCGGTGCCGGTCGCCGATATCGACCGTTTGACGCTCGCCGAGAGCGCCGGCCGTCTGATTTTCGCGCTGCGCAATCCCAAGGATCCCGAAGTAGTCGACCAAAGCGTGTTGCCGGCCTATCCGGGCGTGCTGAAGACGTCGGTGCATGCGGGCGCGGCCGAGCCGCTGCGGGACTCGACGCGCGCCGCGGCCGGCGTGGCGCTCGACTCGTTGTCGGGCACCGCCAACGCGGGTGGCGCGAGCGCCGCCGCGCGGCCGCCGTTGCCGCATATGCCGCTGCCGCCGACGCGCGTGGCGGGCAACACCAACAGTACAAAGAGCGGTATCGAAGTGATACGGGGTGGGCGCGCCGAAACGGTCGCCTGGTAAGGGGTTTCAGGGAGCGGACGGCCAGTCGCGTCCAATAACTACATGACAGAACGGATTTTTGTTTTCAGGAAGGCGGCGTGTCTCGGCCTGGCTTTGCTGGCCGTATCGGCGGCGACGGATGCGGCCGGTCCGGCGCAGCGGGCGCAGGCCGCGCCAGCGGCCCAGCCATCTCAGGCCGCGTTTGCCGCGCCCGCGCAAGGCATCGACCTGACGGTCGGCGCGCAGCGGCAGATTGGTGTCGGCCACACGCTGCAGCGTGTCGCGATCGGCGATCCGTCGGTGGCCGACGTGCTGATCATCAAGGGCGACAAGCGCGGCGGCGTGCTGCTGGTCGGCAAGGCCGCCGGCACCACCAACCTGATGCTGTGGTCACGCGATCGTGACGCGCCGCTGCAATACACCGTCAACGTGACCACGCCGGCGGCCGCCTCGCTGCTCGGGGCCGATACGCCGGCCGTCGAGGTCCTCGGCGGCACGGCGATCGTGTCCGGCACGTCGGCGACCATGGAGGCGCACCAGCGCGCCGTGGTCGCGGCGGAGGGCTCGCTCGGCAAGGACGGTGCGGTATTCGACACGTCGACGGTCGCCAGCCGCGCGGTCGTGCAGGTGGATGTGCGGGTCGTCGAGTTCAGCCGTTCGGTGCTCAAGGAAGTGGGCTTCAACTTCTTCAAGCAGAACAACGGTTTCACGTTCGGTTCGTTCGCGCCGTCGGCGTTGAGCTCGGTATCGGCGACGGCGGGACAGGCGCCGAGCCTGACGGGTGTGACGCCGATCTCGTCGGCGTTCAATCTGATCTTCAACTCCGCGACGCACGGCCTGTTCGCCAACCTGAGCCTGCTGGAAAGCAACAACCTCGCGCGCGTCCTGGCCGAGCCGACGCTCGTGGCCTTGTCCGGCCAGAGCGCCAGTTTCCTGGCCGGCGGCGAGGTGCCGATTCCCGTGCCGCAGGCGCTCGGGTCGACGTCGATCGAATTCAAGCCGTATGGCGTGGGGCTCACGCTCACGCCGACCGTGCTGAGCCCGCAGCGCATCGCGCTGAAAGTCGCACCGGAGGCGAGCCAGCTGGACTTCGCCAACGCGGTGACGATCAGCGGCGTGTCGGTGCCCGCGTTCACCACGCGGCGTGCCGACACCACCGTCGAACTCGGCGACGGCGAGAGCTTCGTGATCGGCGGGCTGATCGATCGCGAGACGGCGTCGAATGTCTCGAAGGTGCCCTTGCTCGGCGATCTGCCGGTGATCGGCACGTTCTTCAAGCAGTTGAACTATCAGCAGAACGAGAAGGAGCTGGTGATCATCGTGACGCCGCATCTGGTCTCGCCGCTCGCCAGGGGCGCGACCTTGCCGTCGACGCCGGGCGAGCAGTCCGAGCAGCGCAACGGGCCGGTGTGGCGTTCGCTGATCGGCGGCGTGGCGGCACGCGATGCGTCGCCGGGATTTTCGAAGTGAGGCCGGCAGGCGCCGTCGCGGCGCGCCGGCCGAATACAGGTGTGAGCCGGCGCGCGCGCGAATTGCGTGCGTGCGCCGGCAAGCGGTACGACGTGGGGGCTCTGCCGCCTATGCGGCACAAGGATGTGCAACATGAACGCGAGAACGCATTCATTGACTGAACGGGCGGTCACCGATTATTTCGTGTTCGCGTCGCTGGCCGACGAGCACGTGCATTGGCTCGCCGATACGCTGGTGGGCGCCGGCGTGGTCGAAGCGGCCACGCTCGATCCGTCGATGCTGATGCAGCGCATCGCGGCGCTCAATCCGTCGCTGGTGTTCGTCGATTTTTCCGGCGGCCGCGCCGCGGCGGCGAGCGCTGCCGCGAACGCGGTACGCACCGCTTATCCGGGCATGCAGATCGTCGCGCTGGGCTCGCTCGCCGAACCCGAAAGCGCGTTGGCGGCGTTGCGCGCCGGCGTGCGCGATTTCATCGATCTGTCGGCGCCGGCCGAAGACGCGCTGCGCATCACACGCCAGGTGCTCGACAATCTCGTCGAGCCGGTCAGCCGTCATGGCCGTGTCACCGCGCTGCTGGGCGCGCGCATCGGCATGGGCGTGAGCACGCTGGCCGCGAATCTCGCGGTGCTGCTGCAACGGCGCGACTCCGCGCAGGGCCGGCAAGCCGCCTTGCTCGATCTCGGCCTGCCGGCCGCCGACGGATCGCTGCTGCTGAACACGCGCAGCGAATTCAATTTTGTCGAAGCCGTGCGCAACCTGCGCCGCTTCGATCAGACCTTCGTGCATACCGCGCTGTCGCATCACACGAGCGGCCTCGCGCTCACCACGCTGCCGCCGAATCTCGCCGATATGCGCGAGGTCTCCTATTCGTCGTCGATCGGCTTGCTGAACCGTCTGCGCGCGTTCTTCGATCAGCAGATCGTCGACCTCGGCGGCTTCACCAACAGCGAGTTCATCGCCCATGTCGTGCAGGCCGCCGACGAAACCTGGCTGCTGTGCGACCAAGGCGTGGCCTCGATCGTGTCGGCCGTCGGCGTGCTCGACGCGTTGCGCGAAGAGGGCGTGGATACCGCGACCGTGCGGTTGATCGTCAACAAGTTCGACGCCGAGCTCGGCCTCGCCGCCGCGCAGATCGCGCAGCGTCTGGACATTGCGTTGCTCACCACCTTGCCGGAGCGGCGCGTCGCGCTCGGCCAGGCGGTCAATCAGGGACATCTGCTGGTCGATGCCGCCGCGCGCGATCCGTATGTGCGCGCGCTCGAGCCGTTGATCGAGCGGCTCGGCGGCGGCGAGCGCGCGGCGGCGCAGGCACGCGGCAAATCGGCACTCGGCGCGCTCAAGCGCTTCATTCCAACCACTCACAAGCGGTCATAGACGATGGCAAAAGAGATCGAATTTGCCGACGACGCGCCTTCGTTCGCGCATAGCCAGCAGTTCCAGGACATCAAGAACGCGGCGCACGAACATCTGCTCACTCGCATCGAAGAACTCGGCTCCGAGTTCGGCCGCTGGTCGCGTAACGCGATCAACCAGTTCGTCGATCTGGAGATGGACAGCTTCGTCAGGCTGCGCCGGATACCGATCAACGAGAGCGAGGTGCGCCTGATCGCCGAGGCGCTGACCAAGGAACTCGCGGGCTTCGGTCCGATCGAGGATCTGCTCGCCGATCCGGCTGTCGAAGACATTCTGATCAACGGCTACAACGACGTGTACGTGTCGCGCCACGGCATTCTCACGCGCATCCAGGTGCGCTTTGCCGATAACGCGCATCTGCTGCGGATCGTGCGGCGCATTCTCGCGCCGATCGGCCGGCGCCTGGACGAATCGAATCCGATGGTGGATGCGCGTTTGCCGAACGGCGGCCGCGTGAACGTGGTGATCGAACCGCTTTCGATCGACGGCCCGATCGTCTCGATCCGCAAGTTCCGCAAGGATCCGATGCGGCCTGACGATCTGCTCGGCAACGGCACCTACAGCCCGGAAATCGGCGCGCTGCTCGAAGCCGCGGTGGCGGCGCGCTGCAACGTGCTGGTGTCGGGCGGCACCAGTTCGGGCAAGACCTCGCTGCTCAACGCGCTGGCCTTTCATATTCCGGAGCCCGAACGGGTCGTGACGATCGAGGACACCGCGGAACTGTCGCTGAACCATCCGCATGTGGTGCGGCTCGAAAGCCGGCCGGGCGGTTTCGACGGCTCGGGCATCGTGACGATTCGCGATCTGCTGCGCAATACGTTGCGGATGCGGCCGGACCGCATCATCGTCGGCGAAGTGCGCGGCGGCGAAGTGCTCGAAATGCTGCAGGCGATGAACACCGGCCACGACGGCTCGATGGGCACCGTGCACGCCAGCTCGCCGCGCGAATGCCTGTACCGGCTCGAAATGCTGGCCGGTTTCGCGGGCTTCCAGGGCACCGAGTCGAGTCTGCGCCGCCAGATCGCCAACGCGATCGACTTCATCGTGCAGATCGGGCGGCTTTCCAACGGGCGTCGGCGGATTCTGTCGATCACGGAAGTCACGGGGCTGTCGGACAACATCATCGCGACTCAGGAGCTGTATCGCTATGAGCCGATCCTGACGGCCGAAGGCGACGAGCTCGACAACTGGGTTTCGTTGGGCATTCATCCGCACTCGCCGAAGCTGGCGCGTTTCCGTCAGGCGCTGGGAGGCGGTGAAGCAGGCAATGCGTTCGGCAATGCGGGCTTCGGCGGATCGGGCGGCGGCGGTTTCGGTGGCGGCAGTGGTGGCTTCGGCGGTGGCGGCGGCTTCGGCGGAGGCTTCAATGTCTAGCGCGGTTCTGGTCTTCGCGGCGCTCGCGCTACTGTGCGCGGCGCTTGCCTTGCTGCTCTGGCAGCGCGGCGCGCAACGCAAAGGCCAGGCGAGTGCGGAACGTTATATCGACAGCCGCATGGCGATGCCGGCTGGCGCGGCCGTGGGCGGCATGGGCGGCGGTGCGGCAAACACGGCGCGCGCGGCCCCCGCGCGCGTCACGGCCCAGCACGCCGTAATCGCGCCGCAGGCACCGCCGGCCGATGCGGGCTGGCTCGCGCGCTGGCGCTACGGCCAGGCGCGCGTGCGCTTCATGGTGCAACACGCGATGGCGCGCGCGGGCATTGCCAATGCCAAAGCACCTGCCGCGATCGCCGGCGCGATCGTGATGCTGCTGTGCGGCTGGGCCGCCATGGTGGGCGGCGCGCTCGCGGCCTGCGTCGCGTTGATCGCCTGCGTGATGTTCTTCTATTTTCTGCTGACGATGCGCGTGAACAAACGCCGTCAGCAGATCGTTCGGCAATTGCCGCTCTTTCTCGACGGCATCGTGCGTCTGATCACGCTCGGCAACAGCGTGCCCGCCGCCTTCCAGGCCGCGCTGCAAACCACCGAGGCGCCGTTGCGCGAATGCCTCGACTACGTGTCGCGGATGTTGCGCACCGGCGTCGAAATCGATCGCGCGCTTTCGCAGGTGGCCATGATTTACGGCGTGCGCGAACTCGAACTGGTTGGCGCCGTGCTGCGGCTATCGGTCAAATACGGCGGCCGCGCCGACGTGATGCTCGAACGGATGGCCTCGTTCATGCGCGATCTCGAACACGCCGAGCGCGAGCTGGTGGCGATGTCGTCGGAAACGCGGCTGTCGTCGTGGGTGCTGGCCATGTTGCCGATCGGCATCGGCGGTTTTCTGATTCTCTCCAATCCTAAGTATTTCGCTTCGATGTGGTTCGACCCGACTGGTCGGCAGCTCGTCTATCTGGCGTTCGTGCTGCAGGTGCTCGGGGCATATCTGCTGTACCGCCTCGCGAATCTGAGGAATTGACGATGCAAACCCAACAACTCCTCGCACTCGCCCTAGGTCTCGCCGCGCTCGGTTTGCTGTTGATCGCCGGCCTGGTCCTGGCGCGCGTGGCGGCCGCGCGACGCAGCGAACGCACGCTGCGGCACGCACTCGACGAGCGCGCGTTGCAAAGCGCGGCGCTCGCGGCCGCGGCGGCGCGTGGCACAGAGGGCGCGCAGGCTGGCGCGAAGGCAGCCGCGCGCAGCGTGCCGCCCACGGGTTTCAAGGGCCTGCTCGAACGCTTCGCGCATACGGGGATTCGCTGGCTCGACACGCCGTTCGGCCGCCAGGTCGTCGCTGAAGAAGATCGCCGGCTGCTGGAGCAATGCGGCTTCGTGGATACGCGCACGCGCGGCCTGTTTCTGCTGGCGCGGCTGGTGGGCGCGCTGGTGCTGCCGGTGCTCGCCGGCACGCTGGCGAGCGCCCATCTGGACGGGTCCCGTTATGGGGCGCTGGTGATCATCGCCGTGATGGCGGGCTTCATGTTGCCGAAGCTCGTGTTGCGGCGGCGTGCCGGCAAGCGCCGTCGCGCGGTGGTCGACGAATTGCCGCTGCTGGTCGATTTGCTGCGTCTTCTGCAAGGCGTGGGTTTGTCGCTCGATCAGAGCTTGCAGGTGGTGGTCAACGATTTTCGCGGCATGCTGCCGGTGCTCGCCGGCGAACTGGAAATCGCGCAGCGTCAGTTTGCCGCCGGCCGCACGCGTGAGCAGTCGCTGAACCGGCTCGCGTCGAGTTACGACAACGAGGATCTGCGCGCGGTGGTGCGTTTGCTGGTGCAGGTCGACCGGCACGGCGGCGCGGTGCAGGAACCGCTCAAGCAGTTCGGCGACCGGCTGCGCGAGGCGCGCCGCGCGATGCTGCGCGAACGCATCGGCCGGCTCGCCGTGAAGATGACGGGCGTGATGATCGTCACGCTGTTGCCCGCGTTGATGATCGTCACAGCCGGCCCAGGCGTGCTGGCCGTCCAGCATTCGTTGGGCAAGGTGAAGCATTAAGGATTTGCCATGACTCACAGTCTCTCGTTCGATTTCGTCAAACAGGGCGCCCGCTTCGCGGCGGCGCTGGCCGCGTTGTCGCTGCTCGGCGCGTGTGCGTCCAAAGACGTCGCGGGCTATGGCGTCGGGCCGCAGGCAGAACGCGCCGTGATGGCGCAGCAGGCCAACAAGGATCCCGCGCCGGACACGCCCGGTATGTACCTCGGCCTGATCGATCAGATGCAATCGCAAGGGCTGTACTTCGCTTCGCTCGCGCATATCGACGCGTACGACAAACAGTACGGCGCGAGCCCCGACTCGATTCTGCTGCGCGCCGACGCGCTGCGCATGACCGATCAGCCGGGCGCCGCGGCGAACGCATACGGACAACTGCTGAAGACGCCGCTCGCCACGCGCGGCTATCGCGGCCTCGGTCTGATCGCGGGCGCGGCCGGCGACTTCGCGCGCGCCGCGCAGGAATTGCAGCAGGCCGCCCAGCTTGCGCCGACCGATGCGACGACGCTGTCGGACCTCGGCTATGCACGCTTGCGCGACGGCGATGTGGAGGGCGCGCGCGTGCCGCTCATGAAGGCGGCGGAACTCGACCAGACCAATCCGAAGATCATCAGCAACGTCGCGCTTTATCTGCTTGCAAATGGCAACCAGGCGCAGGCGCTGGCGATCATGAACCAGCAGAAGCTCGCACCGGACGTGCGCGCCGCGATCCGCAGCGATGCGGCAAAAGTGGCCGCGGCGGGGCGCGCGCAAACCCGCGGTGCGCCCGCGCAGCAAGAGTCGGGCGCGCTCGGCACGGGCGCGCGCACGGTCGCGAGCGCGCAGGGCATCGAGCCCGCGCCGCGTCTGTTGCAGCGTTTCGCGCAATGAGCGCGCGGCGACTTCGTGGTGATGCATCAGGCAATCAGGGAGCAACAATGAGAAACACGACAACGAAGCGGGCCTGGCGGGCGCCGATGCCGTGCCGGTGGCTGGCGACGGCTGCGACGGCCGGGGCGCTGCTGGGCGCGTCCGTCTCGGCGATCGCGCAGACGAGCGAGATGACCCCGGCGGATCAGAGCGCGCCGCTGGCAGTGCGAGCCAGCGAAGTGGGTCACGCGACGCGCGCATGGCTCGATCTGCAAGGCAGCAACAAGCAAGCCGCGCCCGCGCTGCCGATGCTCGGCGCCGAAGCCGGCCTGGCCTATCGCCGCTACATGGAATCGTTCAAGAGCAAGATCCCCGATCTGTACGGCTCGGCGCTCAACACGGGCAGCGGCGGCAACGGTGCGATGGCCGTCAACGGCGGGCTCGGCGGAAGCGGCGTCGGATCGAACTGATATGCGTCGATTGTCTTTCGCCATGAGACGTGCCGCGTGCCGCGCGCATCCCCTGAGGATGCGGTGTGCGGGCGCGCGCCGTCAGCATGGCGCGGTCGCGGTGGTCGCGGTGATCTGGCTGAGCGTGGCGATCGCGGCGCTCGGCGCGCTCGATGTCGGCAACGTGTTTTTCGCGCGCCGGCAGTTGCAGCGCACGGCCGATCTGGCGGCGCTGGCGGCGGTCCAGATGATCGGCTCCACGGGCGGCTGCGCGACGGCCTCCACGGCCGCGCAGCAGAACGCGGCGGCCAATGGATTCATGGCCGGCGGCACGACTTCCATCAATACGACATGCGGCCGCTGGGACACCAGCAAGAGCACCTATTTCGGCACGAGCGGCAATCCGCTGAACGCGGTGCAGGTGACGACGACGCAGGTTGTGCCGTACTTCTTCGTCGGACCGAGCCGCAACGTTTCGGCGACGGCTACTGCGTTCGCTTCCAACATCGACGCGTTCTCGCTCGGCACCGGCATCGCGTCGATCAATACGCAGCAGTCGGCGTTGCTGAATGCGATTCTTGGTGGTTTGCTGAAAACCAGCGTGTCGCTGAGCGTGGGCGACACGCAGAGCCTTGCCACGGCGCACATCAAACTGCAGGATCTGATGGTGGCGCTCGGCGCCTCGACCATGCAAGGTTTGCTCGGCACCACGGTGAGCTTTCAGCAGTTGATGGTCGCGATGGTCACCGCATTGCAGGCAGGCGGCGACACCATCAATGCGTCGATTCTGCAGAAGGTGGCGGTGGCTATTCCCGGTGGGCAGAACATCACGATCGGCGACGGCGGTGCGTCTTCGCCCGGGCTGCTCGCGCTCGGCCTTGCCAATCCGAACGCCGCGGCAACCGCGACGGTCAACGCGTTCGATGCGTTGCTGGTCGCCGCGCAGATCGCGGAGCGCAGTCCGGACGGAACCCAGGGCAACGCGCCGGTGATCAATGTGGCGGCGGGTCTCGCGGGCGTGGCGGGCATTTCGCTGCAGGTCATCAAGCCACCGGTGCTGGCGGTCGGCGAGGGCGGCATGTTGCCCAATGGGACGTATCGCACGATGGCGCGCACGGCGGTGGTGGACGCGAGCGTGAATCTGCTGCCACTGACGTTCGCGCCTATCAGCCTGAATCTTGGCATCGGCTCGATCAGCATTTCCGCCCTGAGTACACCGATCATGCTTTCGCTAACGAGCGCGCAGGGCACTGCGGCGCTCAGTTCGGTCGACTGCGAGTCGACCAAGGCCGCGACCAATGCCACGATTCTGGTGCAACCGAGCATCGCGACGGTCTGCGTGGGAGCGAATTCGACTTGCGGCGGAACGATGAATGTCGCCGAAGTTACGGTGTGGACCCTGCTAACCGGCACGAACGAACTTACGAAAATCGCGATCAACGGAACGGCGCAATTGCCCTTGGCGCCGCCTTCGCCCCAGCCCGTTACGTTCAACGGCGCGTCCGGCAGTTTCGATTCGTCGGTCACCGTCAATTCCAATGCCGTTGGCAGCGATGCGTCGACGCTGACCGCGCAGCTACTCAAGGTGTTGCCGAACACGCTACAGGTGACCGCCTTGGGACTCAATCTAACTGGTGTGATCCAGCCTTTGCTCTCGGCCCTTGCACCGGTGCTGTCGGCTGCACTACAACCTGTCTTCGCGCTGCTCGACGCGGTGCTCGTGCCCACGCTAGCGTTGCTCGGCGTGCAGGTCGGCACCGCCACGGTCCACAACATGTCGCTGACGTGCGGCGTTTCGCAACTGGTCAACTAGCCAATCCAAGATGAGAACCACCACCAAAATCGAGGAACTCGATATCTACGTCTGGGAAGGCAAGGCCGACATCGTCGACCGGGTCGCGCGCTGCATGGCGAGCTTCGATGTCGAAGTGATCCGTGCGGACGATATCGCGATCTCGCCCGAACGGACCGCGCTGCGGCCGTCGCTCGCGATCATCAGCGTGTCGGTGATCGACAGCGGCGCGCTGATCCTGCGCGACTGGCAGGCCGCGCACGGCATTCCGGTGGTCTGGGTCGGCGCCGCGCCGCGCGAGCACGATCCGGCCACCTATCCGTCCGAGTACTCGCATATTCTGCCGCTCGACTTCACCTGCGCCGAACTGCGCGGCATGGTCATGAAGCTCGTGCTGCAAATGCGCGCGCACAGCGCGAAGACGCACGAGTCCGACGCGATGATCGCCAACTCGGAATGCATGCAGGCGCTGCTGCACGAAGTCGACACCTTCGCCGATTGCGACACGAGCGTGCTGGTGCACGGCGAAACCGGCGTCGGCAAGGAGCGCATCGCGCAACTGCTGCACGAAAAACATAGCCGCTATGGGCAAGGCCCGTTCGTCGCGGTGAACTGCGGCGCGATTCCGGACGGCCTGTTCGAGTCGCTCTTCTTCGGTCACTCGAAAGGCTCGTTCACCGGCGCGGTGGTCGCGCACAAAGGCTACTTCGAGCAGGCCGACGGCGGCACGCTGTTTCTCGACGAAATCGGCGATCTGCCGCTCTATCAACAGGTCAAGCTGCTGCGCGTGCTCGAAGACAGCGCGGTCACGCGCATCGGTTCGGCGACTCCGGTCAAGCTCGACTTCCGGTTGGTGGCGGCGACCAACAAACTGCTGCCGCAACTGGTGAAGGACGGCACGTTTCGCGCCGATCTTTACTACCGGCTCGCCGTGATCGAGTTGAAGATTCCGTCGCTGGAAGAGCGGGGCGCCGTCGACAAGATCGCGATCTTCAAGGCGTTCATCGCGCAGATCGTCGGCGCGGAACGTCTCGCCGCGTTGTCCGATCTGCCGTATTGGCTCGCCGACGCCGTCGCCGACACGTATTTCCCCGGCAATGTGCGCGAGCTGCGCAATCTGGCGGAGCGCATCGGCGTGACCGTGCGGCAGATCGGCGCGTGGGATGCGGCGCGCCTGCAACGGCTTCTCGCGCTCGCGCGCACCACTCAGCCGGTGCCGGCTGAGAGCGTCGCCGAGGTGCTGGTGGACCGCAGCAAATGGGACATGGCCGAGCGTAATCGCGTGCTGGCCGCGCTCGACGCAAACGGTTGGCGCCGCCAGGATACGGCGCTCTATCTGGGCATTAGCCGCAAGGTCTTATGGGAGAAAATGCGCAAGTACCAAATTTTCGACGAGGAGCCCGAAACGCGGGAAAGTGAGTAATAATGGGCCGGTTGTAATAAAACAAAAACTGTTCGAGCATAAATTACATGGACCGAAAGTTGAAACTGCGACAGATTGCGCTCGCCGCATTGATCGCGATGGGGGCGGCGCAAGGCGTCAATGCGCAGGCTCTGCAGAACAGCAGTGCGAGCGCTGGCGCCATCGGCGGCGTTGTTTCCCAGCCAGGCACGACGGCCGCATTGCCGGCTACCTCACAGGCAGGACAGGCGCAGACCTCAGCCCTCACGTCGGATGAAGCGAAGCAGTCCGCGGCAGGCAACGTGGCGGAATTGCAGCAGATGATCCGCGGTTCGGATCTGAGCGAATTGCGCACCACCTATAACGGCAGTTACGGCGCGAGCTTGCTGTTTTACGGCAAGGAAATGACGTACTACGTGGCGCTGTTCCAGCAGAAAAATTTCTGGCGCGTCATCAAGACGCAGGACGCGACGCGTGCCGACATGATCTACAAGGATTTCGTGCGTCAGACGATGCAACTGTCCGACGTCGAGATTCGCCGCACGCAACTCGAAGCGCAAAAAGCGTTCACCGAACGGATGATCGCGTTGCAGCAGGACAATGCGAACCGCCTGCAGGCGGACCTCGATGTGGCGCGTCAGCAGCAGAGCATCGTGGCGACCCAGCAGCAGCAAACTCGCGCCGAAGCGACCTCGCTGGCTCAACAGAAGGCTTCCGCGCAGGATCAGTTGCGCGCCGCGCAGCGCCAGGTGCGCGATTTGCAGCGTCAATTGGAAAGCGGTTTACCGTTGCGTTGAGCGTGACGGTTTGAAGAGCATCCGGTGGGAAGGGCGACGCGGTATTGAACGTGTTGTCCGGCTCACCGGAACGATGGCTCGGTGTTCAGCTGTCTTCGTGCAATGCGCGTGGTTCGTCAGGTCCACGCGAACGGCGTTGCCGTTTCACGCACCCGCTCGATTTTCCTTTCCTACAGCAGTACCAGCCATCCACGTTTATTTCAAGCGTGTTCGCTTGATGTCTCAGGCGCGGCCGGCGAGCGGCTCGCTGCAAATCTTCCTGATTGTCCGGCACGCGCACGAGCGACCGCACTTAACGCGTCGCCCGCGAGATAGCGATGGCGATGCGGATGCCGTTATCAGAGGCGGCCACGCTTTGGCCGCAGCTTCGTTTTCCCCGTGCTCCTCAAGCCGAGCACGCGGCCAGTTCTAATGCCGCTTCTTTCCCTCCGAAGACTCCTTTTTTTCCGGCGCGTGATGCGGGTCCGCCGTGTCAACGGCGATCGGATCGCTGGCGGGGAAGCTTTCCTCGAGTGCCTCGTCGAGACGGTCGTCGACGGATTCGGCGGGCGTCTGCGTTGCCGCGGGAGGGGATTCGTGTTGCTTCTTGCTGGTCATGACGTGCTCCGTTAGAAGAGAGTCTGCAAATCAGCATAGCGCAAAGCGGGCTTCGGCGAACATCGGCCGAACGGCCTAAGATCACGCGCCGTAAGTGCCCGCTGCAAAACCACCAGCCTAACGATGCATGAACCGATGCACGAACCGATGCGGGTTCATCAGCCGAAACTTAAAACCATTGCGCATCAACTCGTTTTCCGTATGTCGACACAGCGCGGCGCGGAAAAGAAAAGCAGGCGCTGACCGCGTGGGCCGGCAGGTTGCAACGCATGCCGCGAACCGGCCGTGTCGCGCTCGGGAGGGGCGCAACCAGAACCCGTGAACAACAAGGCAGCGAATAACATGAACCGGAAAAAAAGCGCGTGCGCGTCGCAGCGCCTCAACGCGTCGCACGTCGTGGAAACTGAGCTGGAACACCTGGATTGGGCAACGAAGCAACCGGCGCAGCGCTTGCTGGACGCCGTATATTGGCGGCGCCGCGTGCTGGCGGTTAAATGCGGATTCGAACTGACGGAACTGCAGGTGATGCGTCTGGAAAAGATTTTGCAGCGGCTCGACCATTCACCGGAGTAGCCGAGCGCTGCCACGGCCGCTTATTCGCTGCCGCCATTACCGCCGTGATTACCGCCGCCATGGTTGTCGCCGCCGCGGTTACCACCACCGTGATTGCCGCCGTCGCCGCCCGTGCCGAACAGACGCCGGCGGCGCGTAACGACCACCGGGCCGTCCGACGTGCCGCCGCTACGATCCGACGCAGGCCGGTCCGAAGACGGCGAGCCATACGACTCGCGCGGTTCACGCGGTTCGCGCGGCTCACGGTGATCGCGTGGTTCACGCGAACCGTGCGGGCCACGCGTGGTGTGCTCACCGTGCGAGGGACGCCCAGCGCGCGGAGCCGGACGCGTGCCGGTGTCGAGCTGGATCGTCGAGATCGCGCGCTTGTAGATGCCTTGCAGGCCGACAGGCGTGCGCAGCATCACCAGATACTGATCGAACGATTCGATGCACCCCGTCAGGCGAATGCCGTTGACAAGGTAAATCTCAACGCGCTTTCGTTCTTTGCGCGCAGCGTTCATGAAGTCGTTTTGCGGATGCGATTCTGCGGAAGCCATGGACAATTCAGGTTAGAAAGACGGTTGTTCGCCGCGATTCTACCCTGTGTGGGGGCGGAACGCGTCGGCGGGCGAACTGCGTCCACTATAACGGCTTGTGGGCACATAAGCATCTGATAACTATTGGCTGTAACGTTGAGTTACGAATCTGCGGACGAATGCCGCGTTCTTCCGCCACACGCGGCCCTGCGCCGCGCGGGTGGCGGAAAAAGATGGCGCACGGGTGTGCATCGGGTGGAATAAATCGCCGCCTGAGCGCGTTATATCAGGCATGGCGACGCTGCATCGTGCGCGTGGCCGATCGGCTTGTGCCGGCCGCACCGGATGTCCGGGCGCTCATCCGCAAGCTTCTTGCATAGGAACAGAGCAGGGCGTTCAAGCGCCGGCTCTGGCCGACAGGAGACTCACCATGAAAGTATCGCGCATCCTTTCCGCCGTTCTGGTTCTGCTGGCACTCGCGGGCGGTACGCTCGCGACGAGCGCGTGCACGTCCGCGACCGATAGCGGCGCCTCGAGCTCGAGCGGCGGCAGCAGCGGCGGCTACTGAGCGCCGCTCGCCGGGTGAATTTCGAAGCCGAAGTGATTTCGTGGCTTCCGCAGCTGCGCCGCTACGCGCGCGCGCTGACGGGCGACCACGCGTGGGCCGACGACCTCGTGCAGGATACGGCGGAGCGCGCGCTCGCCCGTTGGGCGGCGTTCCGGCCGGACAGCAATCTGCGCGCATGGCTCCTCACGATCCTGCGGCATCTCTACATCGACCAGTTGCGCGGCCGCCGCGAGATCGCCGTCGACGACGAGAGCGCGCCGTGGCGCAATCTCGAAGCGCCGCAAGGGGAGGTCGACGGTCTCGTGCTGCGCGATCTGCAGCGCGCGCTGTATTGCCTGCCTGTCGAACAGCGCGAAGTGCTGTTACTGGTCTGCGTGGAGGAGCTGTCTTACCAGGAAGCGTCGCGCGCGCTCGGCGTGCCGATCGGCACGGTGATGTCGCGGCTCTCCCGCGCGCGCGAACACATGCGCGCGTTGCTGACGGAGGGACCGGCGCATGGGCCGGCGCGTAAAAATCCACCGTTGAAAGTAGTGAGAAACCCGTGATGAACAGCGACGACTTCGATTCCAGCTTGCCCGAAGGGCTCGATCTGCGAGCGCTGTCGGCGTATGTCGACGGTGAGTTGCCGGGCGCGGAGCGCGCCGCGATAGAGGCTCAGTTGGCGCAGCATCCGCAGGCCGCCGCGCGCGTGGCCGCGTGGCGCGCGCAGAAAGCCGCGTTGCGCGTGCTATGCGGCGCGCCGCAGCGCAGCGAGCGCGATGAGCGCGACGAGCGCTATGAACGCGAGGCGGCCGATGAACCGGCCTTTATTGTGCTGCGGCGGCGCACGCCGTGGTGGCAGCGCGCGGGCGTCGCGGCCTGCTGGCTGGCGGCCGGCGCCGGGCTCGCGCTTGCTCTCGGGCCGCTCGCGCCGCGTCTGACCGGCGGCGCGTGGGGCGGTCTGGGCGGCAGCCCGCCGAGCTTCGCCGAGCGCGCGGACATCGCTTATGCGGTGTACACGCCGGAGCGGCGTCATCCGGTGGAAGTTGCCGCGAACGAAGAAGAGCATCTGATCAACTGGCTCTCCAAACGGCTGAACCGGCCGCTCTCGGTGCCGTCCTTGCAGGAATACGGCTACTCGCTGGTGGGCGGGCGGCTCTTGCCAGGCGAAGCGGGACCGGCGGCGCAGTTCATGTACGAGAACACCAGCGGCGCGCGGCTCACGCTCTACGTCACCGGCATCTCTCGCGACGAAACCGCGTTCCGCCTGTTCCGCGACGGCAACCGGCGCACCTTCTACTGGGTCAGCGACGGCATGGGCTACGCGCTGTCCGGGCCGATCGCGGAAGGCAAGCTGCGCACGATCGCCATCGACGTGTGCAGCGCGCTCGGCGGCAAGCCGGAGTCGTGGCAGTAGCGGCATGCGCGAGTCCGCTGCGCGCGACGGCCGCTCGGCAGACGCTGTGCAACACCCGGTAACAGAAACGGCGTGCGCTTGCGCCGCGTGGGCGGAATAGCGCCGCGCGGCGCTGCGTTTACTTGTTGCTGGATCGCGCCGTTCCCGCGTGCGTACGCGGGTACACGGCAAGGTCTTCAACAAGGCAAACCGACGATGTCTTCACGGTGCCGATCCGTTTCTCGCGGGTCGCGACGCCGGCGCGCGTCGGACAGCATAGAGGCAGCAAAATCATGCTCACATTTCATCAATCCGGCAGCGGGCTGTATGGCGCCGTAGCCTGTGTGTGCCTGTGCGCCGCGTGCGCGGCGCCGGTCGAGGCGCAATCGGATGCGTCCGTGTGCCGGTTCGTGGCGGGGCAGGCGGAAATCGACGGCGTCATGCAGCAGATCACCGGCCGCGCGTGCCTGCAACCGGACGGCACGTGGCAGATCGTCGAGGACGATGCCGCCGCTCAGACCCTGGCGGATGGCCCCGTCTACTACTACGATCCATGGTATTGGGGGCCGCCGGTGGTGTTTGGTGTCGGCGTGTCGTTCGTGTTCGTCGACCGCTTTCATCATTTTCATCACATGGATCATGTGCGCTATGTGCATGGCGTGCATGGATCGTTCGGCATGGGCGGGCGCGGCGGTTGGCACGGCGCGGCGCCCGTGCACACATGGGGCGGCATGTCGCATGGCGGTGGAATGCGGCGGTGACTTGCTGTCAAAGACTCGGGCGGGTGGCATGTGCCGCTGACTCGCTGCGTGATTCGTGTCGCTGACTCGCGGCCAATGACTCGTGTGGGTGGCTTGTGCCGCTGACTCGCTGCCAAAGACGCAGGCCGCTGACTCGCTGCCGATGACTTGTGCGGGCGGCTTGTGCCGGTGACTCGCTGTCAAAGACTCGGGCCGCTGACTCGTTGCGAATGACCTGTGCGGGTGGCGTGCGCTGCCGACTCGCCGCCGCCGACTTCGTGCCACTGACTCACTGCCGCGGCTCCGCGCGGCGGCCAAGGAGACGCTTTGACTCGCAGCTTGCCGCCAAAAGTATCCGCCGCGCAGTTCGACCGCGCGCTCGCCGGTTGGCGCTCGATTGTCGGCGAGCCGCAGGTGGTGACCTCGGCGGACGGCCTCGCCGCGTATCTCGATCCGTTCGCGCCCGGCGAGCGCGAAGCGTTTTCGGCGAGTGCCGCGGTCTTGCCGGGCTCCGTCGATGAAATTCGCGCCGTGCTGCGCATTGCCAATCAGTTTCGCATTCCGCTGTGGACCGTTTCGACCGGCCGCAACTTTGCGTATGGCGGCGCCGCGCCGCGTCTCGCCGGTTCGGTTGTGCTCGATCTGCACAGGATGAACCGCATTATCGAAGTGAACGAAGCCATGGCGTACGCGCTGGTCGAGCCGGGCGTCAGCTACTTCGACCTGTACGCGCACCTGCGCGACAAGGGCTACAAGCTGTGGGTCGATCCGCCCGCGGCCGGTTGGGGCAGCGTGGTCGGCAATACGCTCGAACGCGGCTTCGGCTATACCGCGTACGGCGATCACGCGGCGTCGCAGTGCGGCATGGAAGTGGTGCTCGCCAACGGCGATGTATTGCGCACCGGAATGGGCGGCATTGAAATCGGCACCGCGTGGCAGTTGTACCAGCCGGGCTACGGACCCTCGTTCGACGCGATGTTCATGCAGTCGAACTACGGCATCGTCACCAAGCTGGGCGTCTGGCTGATGCCCGCGCCGCCCGCCTATCTGCTCGGCGAAATCCAGTTTCAACACGAAGCGGATCTCGAAGCGATCGTGGAGATTTTGCGGCCGCTGCGGCTCGATGAAACGATCCGCAATCACGCGGTGATCGAGGGCGGTTTGCGCCGCGCGGCCGGCTTGTCGGCGCGCGCGCAGTGGTACGACGGACCGGGCGCGATGCCCGGCAGCGCGGTGGACGCGATGCTCGACAAGCTGAATGTGGGCCGCTGGAATCTGCATTACGCGCTGTACGGCACGCCTGAATCGATCGACGCGCGCCATGCGATCGTGCAGCGCGCGTTTGCGCGCGTACCGCAGGCGCGCTTTCTGGCGGCGCGCTATGCGGGCGATGCGCAGCCCACGGCGGGCGGCGACCGCAATCTCGCCGGCATTCCGGCGATGAGCGCATTTCGCATGCTCGACTGGCGCGGCGGCGCGGGCGCGCACGTGGATTTCGCGCCGGTGTGTCCCGCGACCGGGCGCGACGCGTTGCGTCAATACACGATGGTCAAGGCGCGCGCCGCGGAATACGGTTTCGATTACTACGGCGGCTTTACGGCCGGCGTACGGCATCTGCATCACATTTTTGCGGCGATCTTCGACCGCGGCGACGCGAACCAGGTCGAGCAGGCCGGCGCGCTATTGCGTTCGCTGATGAGCGACGCGCGCGCGGCGGGCTACGGCGAATACCGCGCGCATCTCGCGTATATGGATTTTGCCGCGGCCCAATACAGCTTCAACGACGGGGCGTTGCTGCGGTTGTCGGAAACGATCAAGGACGCACTCGACCCGAACGGCATTCTCGCGCCGGGCAAGCAGGGCATCTGGCCGGCGGCGTGGCGCGACCGGCGCGGCTATACCTGAGGGCGGGGTCGATAACGCGGGACGGGGACACTGCGAGACAGCGGGACAGCGGGACAGCGGGACAGCGGGACAGCGGGACAGCGAGACAGCGAGACTGCGAGACTGCGAGACAGCGAGACAGCGAGACAGCGAGACAGCGAGACAGCGAGACAGCGAGACAGCGAGACAGCGAGACAGCGAGACAGCGAGAC
>Ga0209759_1000379_pt1 | contig 55581 bp, 46 predicted proteins | sample AraplaCL_Col_mMS_FD_184261 | JGI IMG/M metagenome (GOLD analysis project Ga0209759, IMG submission 184261) | Arabidopsis root microbial communities from the University of North Carolina, USA - plate scrape CL_Col_mMS (SPAdes) (version 2) | ecosystem: Host-associated > Plants > Roots >...
CTAACGCCGATCAGGACGCAGGTATCAAGATCGTCCTGCGCGCCATGGAAGAGCCGCTGCGCCAGATCGTCACGAACGGCGGCGAAGAAGCCAGCGTCGTGGTGGCAGCAGTTGCTGCTGGCCAGGGCAACTACGGCTACAACGCAGCAACCGGCGAGTACGTCGACCTGGTTGACGCGGGTGTCGTGGACCCGACGAAGGTGACGCGCACGGCGCTGCAAAACGCAGCATCGGTTGCAGGTCTCCTGCTGACCACCGACGCAGCTGTTTGCGAACTGCCGAAGGAAGATGCACCGATGCCTGGCGGCATGCCCGGCGGCATGGGCGGCATGGGCATGGACATGTAAATTCGTGTCCGCTCCCGGGTGGGTCTCTTCAATGAGGCTCACCCGGGCGTTGATGGAAGAGCGCACCGCGAGGTGCGCAAAGCCAAAGAAAAACCCGCTCAGGCGGGTTTTTCTTTGGCTTTCTGTTTTTTGGGCCGCGTTTGCCGGCTAGGCCGCAAGCGCGAGGCAATGCTCGCGCAAGTATCGGAAGATGCCGGCCACGCTTTCGCCTGGTGTCAAAGTGGCGGTGTCGATCACGAGTTCCGGATCGACGGGCGCTTCATAGGGCGCCGAGATGCCGGTGAACACGGGGATCTCGCCGGCCAGCGCCTTCGCGTAGAGCCCTTTGGGGTCGCGGCGCGTGCAGGTCGCGACGGATGCCGACAGGTACGTCTCGATGAAATTGCCCGCGCCGATGATGTCGCGCGCCATGGCCCGGTCGGCGCGCATCGGCGAAATGAGGGCGGTGATGACGATGAGGCCGGCGTCATTCATCAACTGCGCGACGTGCGCCACGCGGCGGATGTTTTCGTGGCGGTCGTCCGGGTCGAAGCCGAGGTCGCTGCCGAGGCCGTGGCGAACATTGTCGCCGTCGAGCACGTAGCAAGCGTGGCCTTGCGCGACGAGTTGCCGTTCCAGCTCGAAGGCGATCGTCGACTTGCCCGCTCCCGAGAGGCCGGTGAGCCAGATCGTGACCGGCTTCTGGCGGAGAATCCGCATTCTGTCCGCGAGTTTGATGCTGCCGTGGAAGCCTTGTACGAGGCCGCAGGATTGCTCCATTCTCATGTTCCTGAAAGCTTAAACGCAGTGCCAACCGCGACCCTGGACGCCCACGTCGGCAATGGCCGGCGGATAGTGGCCGCCCGAGCCGTTTGCAATCATTTTTGCTACAGAGGTGGACTGGCTCGGCACATTCCGTTCCGAGCGCCCAAGCGGCGAAGCTTGGGCCGCACGAGCCCAAAATCATACATGTTGGCAAACGTTTGCGGCCAGTCGGGCTAAGCGGACGAGCGTGCGGTGGAGAGGGCCAATATATACATGCGCGCTTCCGAGCCGCGTCCGATCAGAGCGACAACCGCTGAGCGAGATATTGCCAGCGGCGTCAGTGCCGGGCTTCCCCGGGCGCTGCATCCTTTCCGCTCGCCGGCGGCGTCTCCTCGTCGCTGCTGCGGGCCCAGAAAAAACGATCCGGCATATATGCACCCATACCCGGTCGGAACGCGCTCTGCACGGCCTGATACAGATACTCCTGAGCCTCGCGGACCGCCTCGGCAGGCTCCTGTCCGTTGGCGAGCAATGCCGCGATCGCCGAACCGAGCGTGTCGGTCAAGCCCATGATGCGGTTGTTACCGCGGTCCCACATGTCCTGACGCAACTGGCCGTCTTCGCTGAAAAGCGTATTGACGAGCCGGTGCGTGCCGGTTTCCGTCGAAAGGATGTATTCGCAGCCGTGCGACAGCAAATGCGAGATCGCCGCGTCGAGGCTCGGCGCTTCGGCGTCGCCGTCCGGCTGCGCAAGCGCGAGCAGGGTGGCGGAATCGGCGACGAGCAGCGTGGTTTGCGGCGCGAGCAGATCGGCGATGGCTTCGCGCAGTTCGTCTGCGGCGAGCACATGTTCGTCGTCGAGCGTGAAGTCGGGGGCGAGAATCAGCGGAATGTCGTCGTAATCCGCTACCACTTCGGCGATCGCGCTCACCACTTCGGCGCGCGTGCAGGCGCCGACCTTGAACGCCGCAATCGGCATGTCCTCGAGCAGCATGCGCGCCTGGGTCGCCACCACTTCGGGATCGAGTCCGTTGACTTCGTCGCAGGTTGCCGAGTCGCGCACGGTGTAGCCGGTGAGCACGGAGGCGCCGTGACAACCCATGCTGGCAAGGGTCATCAGGTCGGCTTGCAGGCCGGAGCCACCGGTGGGGTCGGAAAGGCCGAAGGTGAGGACGATCGGAGGCGTGTCGCTGGGCATGAAGTTTTACAAAGGAGCAGTGTTTTCGGCGCACTCGGTGCGCAATTGGCTCAATTATGCGTCCTAAACCGACGCGAGGGCGTTTTTTCGCATCTGGACGGCTTCGCGCGATACCGCGCGGCCCGGCTGTCGCGCGCCTGTGACCCGGCGCCGCACGCTGCGCCGTTTGACCCATCTTGCATAGCCGAAGACCCTCCGAGACTTGGACTGGGCGTTTGCCATTGCTAGGCATTGGGGCGGCAACACGGTACCATCATGGCTCCCGTTTCCACGGACTTCACGACGCGACACAAGAATGGAATATCAAAGCTGGATGTGCCTGATTTGCGGCTGGATTTACGACGAAGAAGCCGGTTTGCCGGACGAAGGCATTGCGCCGGGCACGCGCTGGGAAGACGTCCCCATCAACTGGACCTGCCCTGAGTGCGGCGCGCGCAAGGAAGACTTCGAGATGGTCCAGATCTGAGGTCCGATGGCGGCCGGCGGCGCGCGGCCGAGGTGTGACACGCGCCGCAGCGAGGACGCCGGAACGCCGGATCGTTGGAACGTCGCCGAACTTGCAGTGTCGCAACGGTAAGCCCACGTTGCATATCTTTTGCGGCGCCCTGGCCGTTCATCATTCGTTAGCGTGCCACGCGTCATCGCAACGTTTTTTGCGTATTTGTCATTGTTCAGTCGCCGGTTCGCGCGTTAGGCGCTCAGTCTGCGCGCGGTGCCAGGCGGCGGCCCGCCGACTTTCCGTCGCCAACTCATGACTCTTCGATCCGCAGCTCCCGTTTCCTTCGACGCCTTGCCCAATCCGCGCGGCGGCGCTGTTCGTCCAGCGGAGCTGGCGCTGGCGGAGGCGCTGCTGGCCTTCGAGCAGCACACCGGCTTGACCACCGCGCTGGTGCGCGTTTCGCACGCGCTGCGCAGCGCCGGCTGGCTCAGCGCCACCCGGTTCGCCGATGTGCTGGTGCGTCTCTCGCCGCTTGCCGCGGGTGATCCAGCCGAGGCCGAAAGCGTGCGGCCGAACTTCGGCGCCGCGTTGCGCGATTTCCGGGCGGCGTTGGAGCGTCACAATCTGCGCGAACTGGCCTGCTCCCCGACGCTCTTCGACCATTACCGCGTCTTGAGCGCCGATCTGGGCGAGCACACGGCGGCCTCCCCCGTGGCTTTCGAAGATCTGGCGCTGACCGCGCGGCCTGTGCCGCCGGTGTCCTTTCATGCGCAGCCGGCCGAGCAACTGGCTCATCTGCGGGCGCGCTATGAACGCGCGCTGCTGCCGGTGCTGCGCTCGCAGCCGGACACGGGCAGTGTGGCGGCGCGCGCGGCCACCGAAGCCGCTCTGGACGAACTCGACGCGGTCTTCAGCGAGCTGACCGGCCCCGATCCCTACGATTTCTGGCGCCTCGCGAAGGCCTGCGCCCGCGCTTTGCGCGTGAGCGGCCGGGCAGCCGGCGAGGCGGACGCCCGCCGTTTCTACGCACGCTGCAATCTCGCGCTCGCGGACCATGCACGCGGCATCGAGCGCGCGCAGCGCTCGCTCGTGCGCGCCACGCTCGCGCTGCTGTGGCGCGACTACGCGCTCTTCGGCGCCGCCGCCGAAGATGCCGACCAGGTCGAGGTGCTGCACGACTACGGCTTGACGGTCGACTGGCACGTCGCGGGCACCCAGGCATCCGAAATGCTGTGGGAGGCGGGCGCGGTCGAGGCGCAATCGTTCAGCGCGCGGACGTCGTTGACACGCGAACTCGGCGTGTTGAGCGTCAATGCGCATGCGTATGAAGATTTTTTGCAGACGGCCGACGCCGCGATCTCGGCGCTCGCCGATCATGCGCGTGCCGCGGACCAGCCGGAAAAGGCCGATCCGAGCGAAGCGCTGCAAGCCGGCGACGCCGCCTACCGGCTCGGATCCGCCGCCTGCGCGCTGGGCCTCGGCCACGTCGCGCTGCTGGCGGATGCGCTCGGGCTCGCGTGGCGCCGTCGGGCGCATGCGGCTGTGTCGACACCTGCGGTGCGCGCGCATGTGATCGTCGACGCCCCTGCGGCGAGCGCGCTGGAGAACGCCGCGGAGGCCTTGCGCGCGACGCTGCACAAGGTGGCGGCGGGTGTGGCGCCGCCGGTGAGCGGCGCGGCGCTGGCTGCACTCACACGGGCGATCGAGCAGGGCGGCGCGTAGCGGGTGCCTGGCGGCGCACCGGCCGGACAGCGCGCCACTGAGGCCCGCCGCGCCGGCCCAACACGCACCGTGGCGAGCCCCGCGTGCGTGATAGAGTGCAACATGATTTGCCGTCGATGGCTCGCGGCACGCTTTCATGATTCGCGTCGCCGCTCCACGCTCAAAGCCCGCCATCCTGCATCGTCTTTGCTAAAATCCGAACTATGTCCAAGAGTACCGATCGCATCAATCTGACCAACCAGTTCCTGATCGCCATGCCTAACATGGCCGATCCGACGTTTTCCGGAACGGTGGTCTACCTTTGCGATCACAGTGAGCGCGGCGCGCTCGGCCTCGTGATCAACCGGCCGACCGACATCGACCTGCAAGCGCTCTTCAGTCGCATCGACCTCAAGCTCGAAATCGAGCCTCTCCTCCATGTTCCCGTGTATTTCGGCGGTCCGGTGCAGACCGAGCGCGGCTTCGTGCTGCACGATCCGAAAGACGGCAATTCGTACACGTCGTCCATGTCGGTGCCGGGCGGGCTCGAAATGACCACGTCGAAAGACGTGCTCGAGGCGGTCGCGAGCGGCACCGGGCCGGAGCGCTTCCTGCTCACGCTCGGTCACGCCGGTTGGGGCGCGGGCCAGCTCGAAGAAGAGATTTCGAAAAACGGCTGGCTGACGGTCGAGGCCGACCCGAAAATCGTCTTCGACGTGCCCGCCGAAGAGCGCTTCGAGGCTGCGCTTGCGCTGCTCGGCGTCTCGCTGTCCATGCTGTCGGGCGAGGCTGGGCACGCATGAGAGGCGCCGCATGAGCCTGCCGGGCGGACGCGAGGCGACGCTGCTTGCGTTCGACTACGGTGAAAAGCGCATCGGCGTCGCGGTCGGCAATTCGCTGACCCGGAGCGCGCGGGCGCTCGTCGTCGTGCAGAATCGCAGCCGCGAATATCGCTTTGCCGAGCTCGGCAAGCTGATCGCGCAATGGAAGCCCGACGCGCTAGTCGTCGGCTTGCCGATGCATCCGGACGGCACGCCGCACGAAATGACGCAGCTCGCCAAGCGCTTCGGCAATCAGTTGAACGGCCGTTTCAATCTACCGGTGACGTGGGTCGACGAGCGCTACTCGTCGGTCGAGGCCGAGGCGACGCTACGCGCCAACAAGGGCCGCGCCGACATGCTCGACGCTGAAGCGGCCAGCGTCATCCTTCAGCAATATCTTGACGGACTTTCCGACAACCATGAGTTCCATTGACGCCGAAGCGCTCTACCGCGCGCTGCTCGACCAGATTCGCGCCGCCTACGGCGACAAGCTCGGTGCGAGCGAAGGCGCCGAGGGCGCCGTGCTGGCCGGCATCCACAGCGGCGGCGCGTGGCTCGCCGAGCGCCTTGCGCGCGATCTGAATCTGGCGAGCTTCGGCGTCGTCAATGTCGCGCTGCATCGCGACGACTACGCGAAGAAGGGTTTGCACTCGCAGGCGAGCCCTACCTCGCTGCCATTTTCGGTCGACGGCCGGCGCATCGTGCTCGTCGACGACGTGCTGTACACCGGCCGCACGATTCGCGCGGCGCTCAATGAACTGTACGACTACGGCCGCCCGGCGGCGGTCGAACTGGCGGTGCTCGCCGATCGCGGCGGGCGCGAGCTGCCGGTGGCGGCGCGCTTCGTCGGCGGCGTGGTGGACGTGCCCGCGGACGCGACGCTCGTGCTCGCCCGCGACGAAACCAGCGGCGCGGGCGAGCCGCGTTTCACGTTCCATACCGAAGCACGGGTTGATTGAGCGGCGTCTGCGCGTCTTCGAGCGCGGCTCTGGCGCCGATCCTCAACCCGCTTAGCGGACGCGCGTCACCGAGCACAAGAACTGGAACACAAGCACACCCGACACAAGAGCCCGCACGAAAGCCGAGCAGGAAAGCCGAGCACAAGCGCGCCAACGCGCAGTTCGCCCAGCCCACACGTTGAAGCCCGTATTTGCAAGCAGGTACACCATGAACACCGCCACCCAGGCTCCGCAGGATTCCGCTGATAGCGCCACCGAGCGCTTCCGCTATGGCTTCCTGAAGGGCAACCCGCAGCTCACGAAAAACGGCGAGCTCAAACATCTGTTGTCGATCGAGGGTTTGCCAAAGGCGATCGTCAATCATATTCTCGACACCGCAAGCCAGTTCGTCAGCGTGACGGACCGCGAGGTCAAGAAGGTGCCGCTGTTGCGCGGCAAGTCGGTCTTCAACCTGTTCTTCGAGAACTCGACGCGCACGCGCACCACGTTCGAGATTGCGGCCACGCGTTTGTCGGCGGACGTGCTGAATCTGAACATCAACGCGTCGTCGACGAGCAAGGGCGAATCGTTGCTCGATACGATCAACAATCTGTCAGCCATGCATGCCGACATGTTCGTCGTGCGCCACGCGTCGAGCGGCGCGCCCTATCTGATCGCCCAGCACTGCGCGCCGCACGTGCATGTGATCAATGCCGGCGACGGCCGTCATGCGCACCCCACGCAGGGGCTGCTCGACATGTACACGATCCGCCACTACAAGAAGGACTTCACGAATCTGCGTGTGGCGATTGTCGGCGACATTCTGCATTCGCGCGTGGCGCGCTCGGACATTCACGCGCTGACCACGCTCGGCGTGCCGGAAGTGCGCGCGATCGGGCCGCGCACGCTGCTGCCGGGCGGCCTCGAACAGATGGGCGTGCGCGTGTTCCACAATCTCGACGAAGGTCTGAAGGACGTCGACGTGATCATCATGCTGCGTCTGCAGAACGAGCGGATGAGCGGCGCGCTGTTGCCCTCGGCGCAGGAATACTTCAAAAGCTGGGGGCTGACGCCCGAGCGGCTCGCGCTCGCCAAGCCCGACGCGATTGTGATGCACCCCGGCCCGATGAACCGCGGCGTGGAAATCGACTCGCAGGTCGCGGACGGTCCGCAATCGGTGATCCTGAATCAGGTGACGTTCGGCATCGCCGTGCGCATGGCGGTGATGGGGATTGTCGCGGGCAATAACGACTGATCCGCGGCTTACCTCAGCGCGCGGCACGAGCCACGCATCCGCGGCAAACCACGCAGAATCTGGCCACGAACCGGCTGAAACACTAAGGCAGCGAATGAAGATCCACATTCAAGGCGGCACGCTGATCGATCCGGCAGCGGGCACCGAACAGCAGCAGGACATTTTTATCGACGCCGGCAAGATCGTCGCGCTCGGCAACGCGCCCGCCGGTTTCGAGGCGACGCAAACCCTCGACGCACGCGGCCTGCACATCGCGCCCGGCCTCGTCGACCTGTCCGCGCGGCTGCGCGAGCCGGGCTACGAACACAAGGCCACGCTCGAATCGGAAATGGCGGCGGCGCTGGCGGGCGGCGTGACGAGCCTCGTGTGTCCGCCGGACACCGACCCGACGCTCGACGAACCCGGTCTCGTCGAAATGCTCAAGTTCCGCGCGCGCAATCTCGATCAGGCGCACGTGTATCCGCTTGGCGCGTTGACGGTCGGGCTCAAAGGCCAGGTCATCACCGAAATGGTGGAGTTGACGGAAGCGGGCTGCATCGGCTTTTCGCAAGCCGACGCGCCGGTGGTCGACACGCAGGTGCTGATGCGCGCGCTGCAATACGCCAAGACCTATGGCTTCACGGTCTGGCTGCGTCCCGTGGACGCGTATCTCGGCAAAGGCGGCGTCGCCGCGAGCGGCGCGCTTGCGTCCCGGCTCGGCCTTTCCGGCGTGCCGGTTGCGGCTGAAACCATCGCGCTGCATACGATTTTCGAGCTCGTACGCGTGACGGGCGCGCGGGTGCACCTGTCGCATGTGTCGTCGGCGGCGGGCATCGCGCTCGTGCGCGCCGCGAAGGCCGAGGGTCTGCCGGTGTCGTGCGACGTCACGGTGAATCACGTGCATCTGATCGACCTCGACATCGGCTACTTCGACGCGCAGTTCCGGCTCGACCCGCCGCTGCGCCAGCAGCGCGATCGCGAAGCGATCCGCGCGGGGCTCGTCGACGGCACGATCGACGCCATCTGCTCGGATCACACGCCCGTCGACGACGACGAAAAGCTGCTGCCGTTCGCCGAGGCCACGCCGGGTGCGACCGGCCTCGAGCTGTTCCTCTCGCTGACGGTGAAGTGGGCCGACGAAGCCGGCTTGCCGCTCGCCAAGGCGCTGAACCGCATTACGGCAGCACCGGCGCAAGTGCTGAATCTCGACGCGGCCGGCCGCGTCGCTGTCGGCAGCGTGGCTGACCTGTGCGTGTTCGACCGCCATGCGCATTGGCGCGTCGAGCCGCGCGCGCTGAAGAGCCAGGGACATAACACGCCGTTCCTCGGTTACGAACTGCCGGCGCGCGTGCGCGCGACCATCGTGTCTGGTCGCGTCGCGTTCGAGCAAGGCTGAGCGCCACGGCTCGATTCACGGCGCCGCGCATGGATCCACATCGACCCGCATCGGCCCGGCATCGAGCCCGCATTGACCTGACAGGAAAAGCTCCGACCATGAAGCTCGCGTTACGCAAAGCCCGTCTCATCGCGCATCTGCTGCACGGCATGTGGATCGTTGCCACGCGTTTCCCGAAAGCCGATGCAAACCGCCGTCACGCGCTCAATCGCGCATGGTCGCTGAAAATGCTGCGCCTGTGCGGCATGCGCCTTGTTGTGCATAACGACGGCGCGCGGCTCGACCGCGGCGCGCTCGTGGTGGCCAATCATATTTCGTGGATCGACATCTACGTGATCAATGCGTGGCGGCCGACGCCGTTCGTGTCCAAGGCGGAAATCCGCCAATGGCCCCTGGTCGGCTGGCTCGCGCAGCAGCTGGATACGGTGTTCATCCAGCGCGAAAAGCGCAGCGACGCGAAGCGGATCATGCACGAATTGTCCGATCGGCTGGGCGCTGGCGAATTGATGTGCGTGTTCCCGGAGGGCACGACGTCGAACGGTCTCGCGCTGCTGCCGTTTCACGCAAACATGTTCCAGGCGGCGGTCTCGGCGTCCGTGCCGGTGCAGCCGCTGTGCATCATGTATGAGGACGCGCAGGGCCGGCAGTCTACGGCGCCGGCCTATATCGACGATCTGTCGCTCGCCGACTCGTTGAATCTGCTGCTGCGCGGCGGACCGTTGACCGCTCATGTCTACGTGTGCGGGCCGCTCGCGCCCGGCGCGGACCGGCGCGCGTTGGCCGCGGAAGCGCAGGGCGTGATTGCGGCGGCGCTGCGCGAAATGCAGGGCGGCACGGCGGCGAGCGGCGCGCTGGTCGTGGAGCAGATGGACGCGTCGCCGGCCAGCGAGACGCTTGTCGAACCGGTCGACCAATCGGGCCGTTCGCCGAGCGTCTGAGCGTCTGGCCTTCTTCAGACAGCGGAGTTAATTCCCGCCGCGCGCGCGGCAGTTGTCGCATTCCACCTGAGTCAACGTGCGCTCCGCGGGATTGTCCGCGAGCCGGACCGCCGACAGTTTTTCGCCCCAGACGCAGCCCGAGTCGAGCCCGATCAGGTTGTCGCGCAACATCAAGCCGAGCGCGGCCCAATGGCCGAACACCACGGTCACGTCGGCGGTCTTGCGCCACGGCACGTCGAACCACGGCATGCAGCCCGGCGGCGCGGCGTTCAGGCCGCCGCTGCTGCTGAAGTCCATCGCGCCTTCGGCATTGCAAAAGCGAACGCGCGTCAACGCGCTGCACGTCACGCGCAGCCGCTCGATGCCCTTCAGGCTCGGCGTCCATAAGCTCGGTTCGTTGCCGTACAGGCCCGCCAGCGTTTCTTTCCAGTTGGGCGCGCGCAGGGCACGCTGGAGTTCGTCGGCGAGTTCGAGGGTCAGGTTCACGTCCCATTGCGGCACCACGCCCGCGTGCACCATCAGCATGCCGTTTTCGTAATGCGCGATCGGGCGATGGCGCACCCATTCGAGCAGGTCCGCGGCGTCGGGCGCTGAGAGAATTTCGTCGATCGTGTCGCCTTTTTTCGACTTGCGAATGCCCGCAGACACCGACAGCAGATGCAGGTCATGGTTGCCGAGCACCGGCACCGCACGCTCGCCGAGCGCGATGATGTCGCGCAGCGTGGCCAGCGATTCGGCGCCGCGGTTGATCAGATCGCCCGCGAACCACAGCGGCGTGCCGGCAGGCGGCGCGGCCTTGGCGAGCAGTCGCTGGAACGGCGTGCGGCAGCCTTGCAGATCGCCGAACGCGAGAGGTGCCGGGCGTTGCGGCGAGTTGAGGGAGGCGGATGAAGGCGCGGTGGACGGTGTCATCGACAGAATTGGGGCGGTTCGATACACGCGGCGGCGCACGTCGCGTGCCGCGTTGGGGCGGTGCAGCAAAAGAGCGTGACATAATAGCCCGTTTGCAGCGCCCGCATCGCGCCATGCCAACGTGGCGGCGCGTGAGGCGTTCGCGCGGCGGTCCAGAGTGAACGACCGGCGCAATATTGCATCACAGCAGGATGATCCTCGTGAACGGAGAAAGCATGTCGTCTTTCCATGCGAAGCAACCCGTCCGCACGCTCGTCACCGGGGCGAGCGGCTTTACCGGCCGCTATCTGGTGGACAATCTGCTCGATCGCGGCCATACCGTGATCGAAACATTCGCCGGCCGCGACGAAGGCGAAACGCCCACGCGCCTGAGGCTCGACATTACGTCGCCGGAAAACTGCCGGCGCGTCATTGAAGCCGTGCGGCCGGATTACATCGTGCATCTTGCTGCGATCAGCTTTGTCGGCCACGACGATCCGCTCGACTTTTACCGCGTCAACGTGATCGGCACGCTGAACCTGCTCGAGGCCTGCGCCGCGACGGGCCACACGCCGCGCAAGGTGCTGATTGCGAGCAGCGCGAACGTGTACGGCAACGTGACGAGCGATGCGATCGACGAAACGTTCCCGCTCACGCCGGTCAATCACTACGCTGCCAGCAAGGCGGCCATGGAAACGATGGTGCACACGTGGTTCGACCGGCTGCCTATCCTGATCGTGCGGCCCTTCAACTACACGGGCCGCGGCCAGGCGTCGAACTTCCTCGTGCCGAAGATCGTCGAGCATTTCGCGCGCCGGGAGCCGTCCATCGAGTTGGGCAATATCGACGTCGCGCGTGATTTCTCCGACGTGCGTTATGTGGCGCGCGCTTACGAAGCGTTGCTGGATTCCGATGCGACGGCGGAGACGGTGAACGTCTGCACGGGCACGCCCTATACGCTGCGCGAGATCCTGTCCGCCGCCAGCGATCTGACGGGGCATAAGCTGCAAGTGCATGTGAATCCCGCCTTCGTCCGGCAGACCGATGTGAAGGTCCTCGCCGGCTCGCCCGCGAAGCTGCGCTCGCTGGTGCCGGAGGTGCGGGCTATTCCGTTCATCGATACGCTGCGCTGGATGCTCGCGGCCTGAGGCGCGGCGGCGGGCGCTTTTGCCTGTCGCGTCTTCATTCCTTCCCTTGGCGCGGGCAGCGGCGGCGAGCCGCGCCCGCGAACCTGTCATTTCCCCTCCTACGGGGCCTTTCCCGTCGGCGCCGCGGGCGGGCCGGAAGCTGGATCTCTGCGCCGTCTGACGCCTTTTCGAACGGGCGTCTGCGATCCATTGCGCATGAAGCGCTCGCCTGCAAATCGGCAAATTGCACCCGAAAACGGAATTGTCAAGCTGTTTCAAGTTGTTAGGGTTCTAGTTTTTGTTCCGTGCGGCTTTATAATCTCAGGTTCATAAGATTGGCGTCTGAGCGTCTGCGTGCCGTGCGCAAGCCGCGCGCGCCGAAATAATCGGACTTCACAACGCGTGGCGAGCGGGTCGGCAGAGCAATGCCGGGGCTGCCGCCGACATCTGGAAGGGAATTTCATGATTCTGGTAACGGGCGGTGCCGGCTTTATCGGCGCCAATTTCGTGCTCGACTGGCTGAACACGTCGGACGAAGCGGTGCTGAATGTTGACAAGCTGACCTATGCCGGCAATCTCGGCACGCTCAAGTCGCAGCAGGGCAATCCGAAGCATGTGTTCGTGCGCGCGGACATTTGCGACCGCGCCGCTATGGACGCGCTCTTTGCCGAGCACAAGCCGCGCGCCGTGCTGCACTTCGCCGCTGAAAGCCACGTGGACCGCTCGATTCACGGCCCGGCCGATTTCGTGCAAACCAATGTGGTCGGCACGTTCACGCTGCTGGAAGCCGCACGAACCTACTGGAATACGCTCGGCGAAGCCGAGAAGGCCGCGTTCCGCTTCCTGCATGTCTCGACCGACGAAGTCTTCGGCTCGCTTTCCGCGACCGATCCGCAATTCTCCGAAACCACGCCGTACGCGCCGAATAGCCCGTACTCGGCAACCAAGGCGGGTTCGGATCACCTGGTGCGCGCATACCATCACACGTACGGCCTGCCGGTGCTCACCACGAACTGCTCGAACAACTACGGTCCGTACCAGTTCCCCGAAAAGCTGATTCCGCTGATGATCTCAAACGCACTTGGCGGCAAGCCGCTGCCGGTGTACGGCGACGGTCAGAACGTGCGTGACTGGCTGTATGTGGGCGACCATTGCAGCGCAATCCGCGAAGTGCTCGCGCGCGGCGTGCCGGGCGAGACGTACAACGTGGGCGGCTGGAACGAGAAGAAGAACCTCGAAGTCGTGCACACGCTGTGCGATCTGCTCGACAAGTTGCAGCCTAAGGCAGGCGGTTCCTACCGCGATCAGATCACTTACGTGAAGGATCGCCCGGGCCACGACCGACGTTATGCAATCGACGCGCGCAAACTCGAGCGTGAGCTCGGCTGGAAGCCGGCGGAGACGTTCGAGACGGGTCTGGCCAAGACGGTTCAGTGGTATCTGGATAATCAGGCGTGGTCTGACGAAGTGGCTTCCGGCGAGTATCGGAAGTGGGTTGAGACCAACTACGCGCAGCGCGCGTAAGGGCACGGCCATGGCGCGCAAAGGCATTATTCTCGCGGGCGGCTCGGGCACGCGGCTCTATCCGATCACGCATGTCGTCTCCAAGCAGCTGCTGCCGGTTTACGACAAGCCGATGATCTACTACCCGCTCTCCACGCTGATGGTGGCGGGCATTCGCGACGTGCTGATTATCTCCACTCCGCAGGACACGCCGCGCTTCGAAGCCATGCTCGGCGACGGCAGCCAGTGGGGCATGAACATTCAGTACGCGGTTCAGCCTTCGCCGGATGGCCTCGCGCAGGCGTTCATTATCGGGCGTGAGTTCGTGGGCAATGATCCGTCGGCGCTCATTCTCGGCGACAACATTTTCTACGGCCACGACCTCGCGAAGCAGCTGGAGCGCGCGAACAATCAGGCCGAAGGCGCGACCGTGTTCGCTTACCACGTGCACGATCCGGAGCGCTACGGCGTGGTCGAGTTCGACCAGCAGTTCCGTGCATTGTCGATCGAGGAAAAGCCCGCCAAACCGCGTTCGAATTATGCGGTCACGGGTCTGTACTTCTACGACAAGCAGGTCTGCGACATCGCGGCGGACATCAAGCCGTCGCCGCGCGGCGAGCTGGAAATTACCGACGTCAATTCGCGGTATCTGGCCAACGCCGCGCTGAATGTCGAGATCATGGGACGCGGCTATGCGTGGCTCGACACGGGCACGCATGATTCGCTGATCGAAGCCGCCACCTTCATCGCGACCTTGCAGAAGCGCCAGGGTCTCGTGGTTGCCTGTCCCGAGGAAATCGCGTACCGCCAGCACTGGATCGGCGCCGAGCAGTTGCTCGAACTCGCCGCGCCGCTCGCGAAGAACGCCTACGGCAAGTATCTGCAAAACATTCTTACGGACCAAGTTGCATGGCCATCCAAGTAACCGCTACGGCGCTGCCTGAAGTCAAGATCATCGAGCCGAAGGTATTCGGCGATGCGCGCGGCTATTTCTACGAGAGCTTTAACGCCGTGGAATTCGCGGAGCACGTCGAGGCCGGCGTGACGTTCGTGCAGGACAATCATTCGCGCTCGGCGAAGGGCGTGCTGCGGGGTTTGCACTATCAGATCCAGCATGCGCAGGGGAAACTCGTGCGCGTGGTTGAGGGTGAAGTGTTCGACGTTGCCGTGGATATCCGCAAGAGTTCGCCGAATTTTGGGAAGTGGGTGGGCGTGACGCTGTCGGTGGAGAATCATCGGCAGTTGTGGGTGCCGCCCGGTTTCGCGCATGGTTTTGTGGTGCTGTCTGAATCCGCGCAGTTCCTTTATAAGACAACCGACTACTGGTTTCCGGAGCACGAACGCAGCATTGTGTGGAACGATCCGGAGATTGGTATCGAGTGGCCGATTGATTTCGAGCCGCTGCTGGCGGCGAAGGATGCGACGGGAAAGCGGTTGGGTGACGCCGAAGTCTACGCATAAGGGGTCGCGGCATGAGCGCACACGAAGGCAAGCGGACAATTCTCGTCACGGGTGTCAACGGTCAGGTTGGCTATGAACTCGCGCGCACCCTGCAAGGGCTCGGGCGCGTCGTCGCGGTGGATCGGTCGACGCTGGACCTCGCGAACCTCGATCAGATCCGCGCGGTGGTTCGCGATGTAAAGCCCGCGCTGATCGTCAATCCCGCCGCCTACACGGCGGTCGAGAAGGCGGAACAGGAACCCGAGCTTGCCATGCGCATCAACGGCGAAGCACCGGGCGTGCTCGCCGAAGAAGCAAAGAAGCTGGGTGCGGCGTTGATCCACTATTCGACAGACTATGTGTTCGACGGCGAGAAGCAGGATGCTTATGTCGAAAGCGATCCTACCAATCCGCAGAACGCGTATGGCCGCACCAAGCTGGCAGGGGAACGGGCCATCGCGGCCACTGGCGTCGATCACCTGGTGCTGCGCACCAGCTGGGTCTACGGCACGCGCGGCAAAAACTTTTTGCTCACCATGCTGCGCCTCGGCGCTGATCGACCTGAGCTGAAGGTCGTCGCAGACCAGTTCGGTGCGCCCACCTGGTGCAACACGATTGCGACACTCACTGCGCATATCGCGGCGCAGTCGTTTGCGGCCCCCGACGCGAACTCGTGGTGGCAGGAGCGCTCCGGCGTTTATCACCTATGCGCCGCCGACTCCACGTCCTGGCACGGGTTTGCATCCGCTATTTTCGAGCTTGCAGATTTGCCGAATCGACCCAGTGCGTTGCCGATCCCCGCAGCGGAGTATCCGACTCCGGCGAAGCGCCCGTCCAATTCGCGCATGTCGAACGCAAAGCTCGCTCAGGTATTCGGACTCGCAGCGCCGCATTGGCGCGAAGCACTGAGGTTGTGCCTGACGGACGGGTTCCCAAAGTCGCCCGCCGCGCGCGTTTAAGTACGTTATCCGCGACAGCCGGCGCAACTTACGCGAATGCGAGGCTCCTACCTGTTGTCCGGCGGGCGTGTTGCCCGGGCCGCGTGGGCTGACGATGCTGAAAGGGGGCAAGGGTAGAATGTTGATGTCCCTTGACGCGTGCTCTGCTCACGGCAACCGCACTGCGCTTTTTCATGCCGTGGCGCGAAACGCGTGAAACGCCGCAACAAGACATGCCGCTCACATTGCCTGCCCTGTGCATTGTGTCGGTTTCCGCTGACTGCGGTGGCGCAAACTTCGGCGCATGCGCGCCAAGAAGCGGTCAAGTCATAAATTCGGTACTGAAGGGGAGCCTGTGAGTTTGTTGCCGATTATTCTGTGTGGCGGGGCGGGTTCAAGACTTTGGCCGGTCTCGCGCGAGTCGCACCCCAAGCCGTTCATCCGTCTCGCGGATGGCGAGAGCCTTTTGCAGAAAGCTTTTCTGCGCGCCGTCGCGTTGGCCGGCGTGAAGGAAGTGCTGACGGTAACCAATCGAGAGCTGTTCTTCAAAACGGAAGACGACTTTCGCGAAGTGAACAAGAAGGGCAACGCAACCTCGTTCATTCTCGAGCCGTTTGGCCGTAACACGGCAGCTGCTGTCGCGACGGCGGCGCTGCATACGGCGAAAGCGCACGGCGATCAAACGGTCATGCTGGTGCTGGCCGCCGACCATTTGATTGCCGATCAGGCAGCATTCGCCAAAGCCGTGGTGGCAGCGCAAAAGCTTGCTGAGGCCGGCAAGGTGGTTACGTTTGGCGTGCAGCCTCAGACGCCCGAGACCGGATATGGCTATATCGAGGCCGATGGCGAGAAGGTCGTGCGCTTTGTCGAAAAACCGTCGCTTGAGAAAGCGTGCGAGTATCTCGCGTCCGGCAAGTTCCTGTGGAACTCGGGCATGTTTTGTTTCACCGCGCGCACGATCCTCAAGGAGATGCAGCAGCACTGCCCCGAGATACTGGCTGCCGCAGCGGAGTGCATGAAGATATCGCCGTCGGCGCAAGGCCCGGACGGCGCCGCGCAAATCCGGCTCGAACCAGGCTGTTTCGGCGCGGTGCCCGACGTCTCGTTCGACTACGCGGTGATGGAGAAGTGTGCGCATGCTGCCGTGGTGCGTTGCGATATCGGCTGGACCGACGTCGGTTCCTGGACGGCGCTGAGCGATCTTTCGCCGCCAGACGCGAGCGGCAACCGTGTGGAAGGCGAGGCGCTGCTCTTCGACGTGAAGAACTGCTACTTGCGCGGGGGCGATCGTCTGATCGGCGCAGTCGGCGTCGAGAATCTGATCGTCATCGACACGCCGGACGCGCTGCTGCTCGCAAGCAAAGATCGCGCGCAGGACGTGAAGCAGATCTTCGCGGAACTGAAGGCGCGTGGTCACGAAGCATACAAGGTGCATCGCACGGTGCACCGGCCTTGGGGCACTTACTCCGTGCTCGAGGAAGGCCCGCGCTTCAAGATCAAGCGCATCGAAGTGAAACCCGGGGCGAGCCTCAGCTTGCAGATGCATCACCACCGCAACGAACACTGGGTCGTGGTGAGCGGCATGGCCAAGGTCGTCAACGGGGAGAAGGAATTCTTTGTGTCGACCAACGAGTCCACCTATATTCCGGCGGGTCACAAACACCGCCTCGAAAATCCGGGAGTCGTCGAGCTCGTGATGATCGAAGTACAAAGCGGCGAATATCTGGGTGAAGACGATATCGTCCGCTTTGAAGACATTTACGGACGTACTTGAGATGGACATCACTTTTATCAACGACAGTAGTGAAGATCTGACGCGGCATACGCAGAACGACGATCTGATCGTCGGCATGAAGTCCGTGCGGGTGTGGGGCACACTCGGCTGGCATGACATCCGTCAGCGCTATCGCCGCTCCGTGCTGGGGCCGTTCTGGTTTACGTTGAGCACGATCATCATGGTGGTCGTGCTTGGTGCACTCTATTCCACGCTTTTGCATCAGGAGATCTCTGACTACCTCCCGTACCTCGCGGTCGGTCTCGTTGTGTGGGCCTATCTCGCTTCCGTCGCCAATGAAGGCTGTCTGGCGTTCATTGGCGCTGCTTATCTGATCAAGCAGATCCGATTGCCGCTTACTGTGCATGTATGTCGGATCGCCTGGCGCAACTTCGTGATCCTGTTGCACAGCCTGCCGGTGGTTGTAGTGTTGCTGTTCGCTTTCGGGCGCTGGCCCGGCTGGGAATTTTTGCTCGTGCCGTTCGCGCTGGGCATTCTGCTGCTGCATGGCGTGTGGCTCGGCGTCACACTGGGCGTGTTGTGCGCCCGCTTTCGGGACATTCCACCAATCGTCACCAATCTGATTCAGGTCGTGTTCTTTTTCACGCCGGTCATGTGGTCGCCGGAAATTCTCAAGGAACGCGGCTGGGTCGCCGACTACAACCCGCTTTACCACCTCATTGAAACCGTCCGCGCGCCGCTCACCGGGCGCCCGACGCATTGGGAGTCGTGGGCCTGGTCTATCGGCCTGTTGATCGTCGGCTTTGCATTTGCACAATTGCTGATGAAGCGTTTCCGTAATCGCGTTCCTTACTGGCTTTGATATTGTGAGTTCTTCCTCAATCGTCGCTCGTAACATCTCCGTCGAATTTCCGATCTACGAGAACTCGCATCGCTCGCTAAAAAAAGCGGTGCTCAACCTCACGACGGGTGGCCGCATCGGTCAGGACGCAGGGCGCCATGCGATCGTCAAGGCGATCGACGACCTCTCCTTCAGCTTTACGGAAGGCGATCGTGTGGGCCTCGTCGGTCACAACGGCTCGGGCAAGACCACGCTTTTGCGCACGCTGTCCGGCGTCTACGCGCCGGTGCGCGGCGAGTTGAAAGTGCACGGCAAGATCGCGTCGCTGCTCGATGTTTCGATGGGTCTGGATCCTGACGCCACTGGCTTCGAAAACATTTATTTGCGCGGCATTCTGGACGGCCTGAAGCCAGCCCGCATCCGCAGCAAGATTGACGAGATCGCGGATTTCAGCGAACTCGGCGACTACCTGAACCTGCCGGTGCGCACGTATTCGAGCGGCATGATGTTGCGCCTCGCGTTCGCTATTTCGACGAGCGTGGAAGCCGACATCCTCATCATGGACGAGTGGCTGAGCGTGGGTGACGCCGAGTTCAGCATCAAGGCGGCAGAGCGTCTGGAAAGTCTTGTCGGCAAGGCGTCGGTGCTGGTCGTCGCGTCACACGATCCGTCGCTCGTGGCACGCGTGTGCAATCGCAAGATTTCGATGGAGCACGGCCGGATGATCGCGGATGAACCCGTGGCTCCGCCGGTCGAGAGCGAGGGGCCGCTCGTCAGCCACACCGCGCAGTTGCCGCATTGACGCTTGGCCAAGAACCGGCTTTGCGGCTGTAGCGGGTCGTCGAGGGTTCTCCGCCGCTGCGTCGCATACCACGAGTCAGAGAACGCGGAGCGCGCGAGGGGCTCAACGTCCGCGCGTCCCCATTTCGGGCAGAGCATCGCGCTCAATCTAATTCATGCCGCTCAGCGCCAGCGAAACTCTCGCGGCGCATCCGGCGGCAGTAGTCAGGCGCAAGAGAGGCGCAACAAGGTTCGAAATCATGCGAGCTAACCATCCATTCCTGCGTTATTCCGAATCCCTCTTCGTACGTCAGCCGTTTCGCACGCTAAAGGGTTTTGCGGGCGGGTACATCGCCTATCCGATTGCCGAGAGTCGCGAAAAGCGCAGCGTGCGCCCGAAGATGCAGGAACTGCGCGAGCATTACAGGCTTCCCATGCCGCATCGCCGGCGTATCGCCTTGGAACGCCTTGTGGGCATGCTCGAATTCGCTGGCGCCAATGTGCCGTATTACCACGACCTGTTCAAGGCAAAGCAGTTCGACCCGGCGAGGGTCAAGCAGGATCCGCGCTATCTCGAAGAGCTTCCGTATCTGACAAAGGACATCATCCGCGAACAGGGCCCCCGGCTTCTATCCGGGCCGCTCGAGGCGGGCAGGCATCACGCGTGCAAGACCGGCGGCTCGACCGGTTTGTCGACCACGATCTACTACGATCAGGAGGGAGCCGATTATTCCTCAGCGGTGACGAATTACTGTCGCGAGCGCATCGGCAAACTGCGCCATCGGTCGGAGCTTCACTTTGCCTGCCGATTCCCCGACCAGGCGATTCCCGAATGGCCGTCGCGCGAAGATTTCAAATGCTTTGCGATGAACCGCAGCAATATCTTCTTCGACCGCATCGACGATCAGGGTCTGGAGGAAATGTGGCGCACATTGAAGCGGCGCAAGCCGTACCTCGCGCATTCGCATCCTTCCACGATGTACGCGCTCGCCTGCTATGTGCAGCGCAAATATGGCGGCGGCAAGGCATTTCAGGTGTTCGAGTCGAGCGGAGAATTGCTTGAGCCACATGCGCGCGAAATGATCGCGTCGGCGCTGCGCTGTCGCGTGATCGACCGTTACGGCCTCGCCGAACTTGGCGTCATGGCCTATGAACTGGACGGTCACGAGGGCGGCTTCCAGATTCTCGAATCCGAAGGATGGCCGGAAAGCCGGGTCTCCGAGGGCAATCCGGACGGTACGCACGAACTTGTGTTCACGGGCTTTCGCAACAAGCTCATGCCGCTCATCCGCTATGCGACGGGCGACAATGCGCGCGTGCAGGAAACGGAGAAGGGATTTTTTCTGACTGATGTGGTGGGCCGCATTCATGACGTCGTGCCGATCAACGGTGTCGCGCATCCTACGCACCATATTCAGGACATGCTGGATCATCGCGTTGGCGGCATTCAAGAGTTTCAGATCGATCTCCGTACTTCGCCGCCTACGTTGCGAATCGTGCTGGAACCCCACGCGAATGCAGAAGAAACGACCGCCAAACTGCGGCATTTCTGGCAGGACGCGTTCACGATCGCCTATGTTGGGCATGACGATTTCGTGCGCGTCGGCAGCCGCGCTAAATTCCGTCATGTGGTGACGGCATGATCGGCGTTCTTTCGTCCAACGCGTCCGCTGTGGCCGGCCGCTTGGCGCTGGCAGCCGTGCAGCGTTCGGTCAGTGCAAGCCAGGTGCAGCCCATTTCGCGCAGCATGTTGCGCGAGATGGCGCCTGACATTGTGGTGGCCGTGGACACCCCCGACGGTTGGAGCGCCGACCTGATCGCGTGGTTGCGCGCCCGTCCTCGCAAGCTCCTGGTGTTCGGCAATGTGCCGATCGCGCTCGCCGATTATCTCGGCTATCAACGAGCAGATTTCAACGCCGATCTTGCCGCTACAAGCTGCAGCGAACCCGCACCGTCGGGCGAAACGCGCGAGAGCGCGGCGGCTGTGCGCTACGGTGCACTGGCGCACACGATCGGCGGCAGCACGTGGCATCGTCCGTTCGAGCGTTTCGATTTCGCCGACGAGTGGAACAATCTGGGTTTCGGCGCGATCCGTGGCGACGGCTCGATCTGGGCGGTCGGCAAGCCGGTGCAGGTGCCTGCCGAGGCTGAGATTGCAGCGGTCTGCGTGGGCCGTGAGCGGCAGTTTTCATACGCTGCGCTGTCGGATGCAGACGCGTCGAGCGTGTTGTGGTTTAACCGGCCGGTTGGTCCCTGTGATTCGTTCGAATGGCGCCTGGTCGAGAACTTTCTTTCGGGCTATCGGGCGCAGGACCTGCTGCCCTGTCAGCCGGTGCTGAGCGAACTGCCTTGCGGCTACGACGCGGCGATTACTTCGCGCCTTGACTGCGATGAAGGTGTTGAATCCGCACGTCCGCTCTGGCAGGCATATCAACGTCTGAGCGTGCCGTTCACGCTCGCCGTCCATACGCAAAACCTGAACCGGCCGGAGCAGCACGGCATTCTGCGCGAGCTTCTGGCGGACAGGACACAGGCCGCAGTGCTTTCTCACACGGCGACGCACGCGCCGAACTGGGGCGGCACGTATGACAACGCGGTGGCGGAAGGCATGCAGTCGGCGGCCTTGCTCGAGGCGGCCACGGGCGTGCCTGTGCGCTATGCCGTCTCGCCGTTTCATCAGTCGCCGCCGTACGCAATGCGCGGTCTCGCGGATGCGGGTTACGAAGGTTGCATCGGCGGAATCATCTGCAACGACCCCGAGTTTCTGACGGCTCGTGGCGGCGTCCTGGCGGGCATGCCTGCGGGTTTCGTCGCGCATAGCCAGCAGTGCATGCTGCATGGCGACTGCATGTTGAACGACGGCGATTCGCTCGCCGTCTTCAAGCAGGCTTTCGACTATGCCTATGCGACCAATACATTGTTCGGGTATCTCGACCATCCGTTTTCCGAACGCTATACCTATGGCTGGACGGACGAGGCACAGCGTGTCGACGCTCATGAGAAGTTCATCGCATACATCAGAAGCAAGGCACAAAAGCCGCTCTTTTTGCATGAAGAAGCGGCGCTCGATTTTCTCAAGTTCAGGTCGCTTGCGCAGATTGCTGGCGACAACGGCGGGTTTTGCGTCTTGACGCCGGGCGATAGCGAAGCGGCACCAGCGCGGGCCTCGACGCCCTTGAAGCTCGGCGTCGAATTCCGCGGCGCGCGCCTGCCGGTCAAACCGGGGAAGCCACTGCAATGAAAGTCATGGTGGTGATGGGCACGCGGCCCGAGGTGATCAAGCTTGCGCCGGTCGTTCGCGCATTGCGGGCGGAATTCGAGACGGTGGTTTGCGCGAGCGGCCAGCACAAGGACATGGCCGCCCAGGCGCTCGCTTTCTTCGGCATCGAACCCGACCTCACGCTCGACACGATGAGCGCCGGACAATCCCTCAATGCGCTGTCCTCGCGCCTCCTTGGGGCGCTGGACCGCGCCCTCGACGAAGTGCGGCCTGACTGGGTCATTGTGCAAGGCGACACGACCACGGCTTTTTGCGCGGCCCTCGCAGCGTTTCATCGCGGGATTGCCGTTGGTCACGTTGAAGCCGGCCTGCGCACCGGCGACCTGACGAGCCCCTTCCCTGAGGAGGCGAATCGTAGCTTGATCGGCCGCATTGCGACGCTGCATTTTGCGCCGACTGAACTGGCACGCCGGCATCTCGTCGCCGAGGGCATTGCAGCGGAAAAAATCGTGGTCACAGGCAACACCGTTGTGGACGCGATTGCGGAGGTCCGGCAAAGCTGGACCAGGACGCCGCCAAGTGCTCCGCTACCCGAATGGCATGGTCCCGAGGACGAGCACATTCTCGTCACATGCCACAGGCGTGAAAACTTTGGCGATGTTCTGCAGGACATCTGCCGCGTGCTGCGCGATCTTTGCCAGCGCTATAGCAATTACCGCTGGGTGTTTCCCGTGCACCTGAATCCCGCCGTGCGCGGTCCCGTGCATCGCGAGCTGGACGGTATTGCGAACCTTGCGCTGATCGAACCGGTCGACTATCCGACAAGCCTGTATCTGATCAGCCGAAGCGCGGTTGTGGTCAGCGATTCTGGCGGCATTCAGGAAGAAGCGCCGACCTTCGGTGTACCGGTCGTCGTGATGCGCAATCACACCGAACGCCGCGAAGGCGTCGACGCCGGCTTTGCGACGCTGGCCGGCCAGGCGCCGGAGAACATTGAAAGCGCGGTGGCGAACTGGCTCGACTATCCTGCGCGCCGCGAGGCGCTTCGCCATCGCGCGAATCCGTATGGTGACGGGCTGGCTTCGCGCCGTATCGTGGAAAGCCTGCTTGGGCGACCGGTCGAGGTGTTCATTGGTTGACGGCAAGGATGCAATGTTGGCCGCGCACGACTGCGTGCTCTTTTCGACCGCGGACTGGGACGAACCATACTGGACGAACAAACAACATACGGCGAGCATTCTGGCTGCGCGCGGCTGGCGGATCCTGTATGTGGAGAGCGTCGGCTTCCGTTCGCCGAAGGTGGGCAGCGGCCGCGACTGGGCGCGACTGTGGCGGCGCTTGTGGCGAGGCGTGCAGTCGCTCGTGCTCGGGCCGCCGCGGCGCGCTGCAAACGTCTGGGTCCTCTCGCCGTTGATGGTGCCGGCAGGGCATCACCTGCCGTTCGTGCGCTCGCTGAACCAGGCGCTGCTGCGCTTTTCGGTTGCGCGCTTCGCGAAAGCACACACGTTCAAAGAGCCGGTCGTGTGGACATATCACCCGTACATGCTCGACTCGATCTCGACGTTGCCGCGCGGACCACTCGTCTACCACTGCGTTGACGACATTGCGGCGATTCCCGGCGTCGACGTGAACGCGTTTCGCAGCGCGCAGCAGGCGCTGCTCGGTCAATGCGAGGCGGTGTTCACGACGGCGATGTCGTTAAAGGAAGTGTGCCTGCCGTTTAACCGAAACACGCATTTTTTCGGCAATGTGGTCGACGATGCGCATTTCGGCGAGGCCCGCGCCGATGGTCCGGTGCCTGCCGAACTGGCCGCCATTCCCGAGCCGCGGCTCGTCTATCATGGTGTGCTGTCCGACTTCAAGGTCGACTTTCCGCTCCTGATGCAGACTGCGCAGGCGCGTCCGCAGTGGCAGTGGGTGATCATCGGCGAGGAGCGGGAAGGGCAGCGTAGCGAATTGCTCGCGCAACTCTCGCGCCTGCCAAATGTGCACCTGCTCGGCTATCGCAACTATCAGTCGCTCCCGCAGTATTTGCGCGGCATGCGCGTCGGCGTGCTGCCGACCTTGCTCAACGAGTACACCCGCTCGATGTTTCCGATGAAGTTCTACGAATATCTCGCCGCGGGCCTGCCTGTCGTGTCCACCCCGCTCGACTTCGCGAAGGAGCCGCGCGCCGGTCTGGAAGTGGGCGGCGACGCCGATGCATTCATTGCCGCCATCGAAAAACAGTTGGCGCGCGGCAAGCTCACCGCCTCGGAGGCGGTCGCGGCGGTCGGCGAGAACACGTGGGAACGCAGGCTGGACAAAATGCTCGCGATCACGTTCCAGGGCCGTGCGCCGGGCGACGGCCGGCCCGCTTCGCTGGACGCTGCCGCGTGAGTAATGACCGCATGAAAGTCCTGCATATCTACCGCACGTATTTTCCCGACCCCCCGGGCGGTCTTCAGGAGGCTATCCGTCAGATTAGCCTGTCGACGCGTGCATGCGGCGTGGAGCCTGGAATCTTCACGCTGTCGCCGAATCCAGTGCCCCGCCAGGTGCGGTTTCCCGAGGGCATTGTGACGCGTTCGCGCTCGTGGGCGGCACCGGCTTCCTGCGACCTGGGTGGGCTGGAGTCGCTACGACAATACAGGGCACAGGCGGAATCGGCCGATATCCTCCATTTCCACTTTCCGTGGCCGTTCGCCGACGTGCTGCATCTGCTCGGGCGGGTGAAAAAGCCCGCCGTGATGACGTATCACTCGGACGTGGTGCGCCAGCGTGCGCTGGGTTACGTATACGGACCGCTGATGCGCTCGACCTTGCGCTCCATGTCGGCGGTGGTGGCGACGTCGGCCGTCTATGCGCAAAGCAGCCCGGTTCTGACGAGCGTCGTGGATAAACGGCGCCTCAAGGCTATCCCGCTCGGGATCATCGATTACCGCGATGATCCCGTGCTCGGCCGTTTCTCGCCTCGCTGTCTGGACCGTCTGCAACTCGGCGACGAACCTTACGTGCTCGCGCTCGGGGTTCTGCGGTACTACAAGGGACTGCATACGTTGATCGAAGCGGCGCCGTCGATCGCATCGAAGATTGTCATTGCTGGGTCGGGACCGGAGATGGAGCGGCTTACCGCGCTTGCGCGCGAAGTCGGCGCAAACAACGTGGTGTTTGCCGGGCAGGTGTCGCACGAAGAGAAAGTTGCCTTGCTGAGTGGCTGCCGAGCATTGGCGATGCCGTCGCATTTGCGCTCGGAGGCATTCGGCATGGTGCTGGTCGAGGCGGAAATGTTCGGCAAGCCGATGGTCTGCTGCGAAATGGGCTCGGGCACGTCGTATGTGAATGAGCACGGCGTGACGGGATTTGTCGTGCCGCCCGAGGCGCCGGTGCAGTTTGCGGCCGCGGTCAATGAGCTGGCGAGAGACGAGGCGCTTGCGCGGAAAATGGGGGCGGCGGCGCGTGAACGCTACGAGCGCTTGTTTTCGGGGCCAGCTTTGGGCAATGCGTATCGCGGCCTTTACGAGGAGGTGTTGGGCTAGGACCTGGTGCCCTTCGCGGCTGCGAACTTATCGTGCAAATGAAACAACTTGCCAGAAATAGCTTGTAACGGCATAGTTGGCGCATTTTCCGTGACCTGGCAAGGTTTCAGAAAGGAGTCGCAGCACCCGTGAGGGCGTTGACTCGATAGATGGCTGGACGAAACCGAGTTTCTGGCATCGAAGCTGTTCCTGAGCAAAGGCGACCCGTGACGAGTCGCCAGACGCAGGGCAATCACTGGTCGGACCTTGCCATCTGGATATCGAGGTGCGGCGCACCGGGTATCACAGAGTGGTTTCGGGCAGGCCAGGTCTTTCCCAAGGGGGCAGGTGGTGTTTTTCCCGGTGTTCTTGTCCGTTGTATTTGTCGTTCGTAATCAGGCTCGGGATCTCGAAGCTATCCTGAAAGATGCCGCGGTTGTCATGGCCGATCTCGTCAGCGATTATGAGCTCATCGTGGTGGACAACGCGTCCGATGACGATAGTGTCGCCGTGCTCAAACGGCTGGCGGGAGAGCAGGGCTTGCCGAATTTGCAGGTGTATGCGCTGACAAAGGAAGTCGATTCGGACACCGCGTCTTGGGTAGGCCTCGAAAACGCGCTCGGCGATTTTGTCGCCGTGGTGGATCCGTTGATGGACGACATCGGCTTTTTGCCCACCATGCTCGACAAAGCGGCGAGTGGCGCCGATGTCGTGTTTGCGTCGAACCTGCAGAAGCCGACACAAAGCTGGGCCTACAAAACTTGCCTTGGTGCGTTTAACGCGTTGTACAAATGGTCCAACGGCGTGCATCTGGCAAAAGATGCGCCTCAGTACCGGTTGCTTAGCAAGCGCGTCATCAATTTCATGCTGCAGCATCCCATGCCCGCGCTGACGTACCGCTATCTGCCGGCGACCGGCGGTTTCGCGCGGGCAAATCTCAGCTACAGCGCGCCGCCCAAGGCACCACAGACGAAACGTCTATCGCACAGCATTGATCGCGGCATTCGTCTGCTCGTGTCGACGACGAAGGCGCCAATGCGGCTTGTCACCGCGTTGTCGCTCTTCGGCGCAGTGTCGAACCTGATCTACTCCATTTACGTGATTGCAATCGGGCTGCTGAAGGCCGACGTGGCGCCGGGTTGGGTGACCCTGTCGCTGCAGCAATCCGGCATGTTTTTCCTGATTTCGCTGGTGTTGCTGGTGCTGGGCGAGTACATCCTGCAGATGGCGCGGCTCAGCAACGAAGGTCCTCTCTACCATGTGGCGCAGGAGTTCACGAGCAGCGTCATGACACGCCGCCAGAAGCTGAATATCGAAGACGTCAGGATGCCAGGGCCGCGGGGCGAGCAGGTCAACGACTCTATGCACTCCTCCTAAGCGAACGGGAGGATTGGCTCATGCAAGATGCCGTAGTGATAGGCGGTGGCTTCTACGGAACGGCGATCGCCATCTACCTGATGAAGCAGCGAGGCCTGAAAACGGTGACGCTGATCGAGCGCGAGCCCAAGTTGCTCGCGCGCGCGTCCTACAATAATCAGGCGCGCGTTCACAACGGCTACCACTATCCGCGCAGTTTCACGACCGCCTTTCGCAGCCGTGTAAATCTGCCGCGTTTCGTCCGCGACTTTCCTGAGGTGGTGAAGCGTGACTTCACCAAGGTATACGCGATCGCCAGACGCAATTCGAAGGTGACGGCGAAGCAATTTGAACGCTTTTGCCGTGAAATCGGCGCCAGTCTCGAGCCGGCGCCGCAGCCGGTGCGCGAGTTATTCGAACCGCGGCTGATCGAGCAGGTCTTTCTCGTCGAGGAGTATGCTTTCGACTCGACGAAACTTGCTGAATGGGCGCGGCAGGAACTGGCCGAGTTTGGTGTCGACGTGAGGCTCGGCACGCGCGTCGAAAGTATTCATCGGCGAGGCGAAGGTTTTGCGCTCCAGTGCGACGACGAGAGTCGTTCGACCTTGCATGCAAAATATGTATTTAACTGCACCTACAGTGGTCTGAATCAATTCGCGGGCGACTTTCGCGGCACGCAGACCCAACTGAAGCACGAGATCACGGAGATGGCGCTGGTCGAAACCGTGCCAGAGTTGCGCGACTTCGGCGTGACCGTCATGGACGGCCCATTCTTTTCGATGATGCCGTTTCCCGCGCGCGGGCTTCATACGCTTTCGCATGTGCGCTACACGCCGCATTCAAGCTGGATGGACGCGCCAGGCGCAGATCCCTATGAGCGCCTCGGGGAATACGAACGCGAGAGCCGCGTGGACCGGATGGTGCGGGACGTCGGGCGCTATTTCCCCGCGGTGTGCGATGCGCGCTACATCGAATCGCTCTTCGAGGTCAAAACGGTTCTCGTAAAGAACGAAGGAGACGACGGCCGTCCGATATTGTTCGAACAAGACCCCGCATCGCATGGGCTCTATTCGATTCTGGGCGGCAAGATCGACAACATCTACGATGTGCTTGAGAAGCTGGATGCCGAGACTTTTGTTTCCATTTCCCAAACACCAACCGTACTGGGAACAGATATATGAACGACGCACTGATCGGATATACGGGGTTTGTCGGATCGACCCTGATGAAACAGAAACATTTCGATGCGCGATTCCGCTCGACGAACATCTCGGACATTCGCGGCCAATCATTCGATCTTGTGGTCGGCGCGGGCGCGCCTGCGCAGAAGTGGATTGCGAATGCAGAACCTGAAGCGGACCGCGAAAAGATCGAGGGGTTGATCGAGCATCTGTCCACGGTCCAATGCGGCACGTTTGTGCTGATCAGCACCGTCGACGTATTTCGCCAGCCTGTCGGCGTCGACGAGAGTACGCGAGTAGACGAGGAAGGGCTGCATGCTTATGGCTTGCACCGGCGCCTGCTCGAGAAGTTTGTTGAAAAGCATTTTGCGCGGCATCTCATCGTCCGTCTGCCTGGGCTCGTGGGGCCGGGATTGCGCAAGAACGTCATTTTCGATTTTTTGAACGATAACAACCTGCACACTATCGACAGCCGTGGATCGTTCCAGTTCTACCCGATGGTGAATCTGTGGGCGGATATTCGGACCGCGCTGGCTGGCGGGCTGAAACTCGTGCATCTGACCGCTGAGCCGATCAGCGTGGCTGAAGTGGCCGAGCAGGGTTTTGGCAAGCCCTTCGAGCAGGCCACACAGGCTCAGCCCGCAAGCTACGATTTCCGCACAAAGCATGCGGCGCTATTCGGTGCTTCAGGCCCGTATCAGTACAGCCGGCGCGAAACGATCCAGGCCGTGAGGTCGTATGCGCAGTCCGAACGCCGCACGCTGCCGGCCGCAGCGGAGGGGCAGGGATGAGAATCGCAATTTCGAACATTGCATGGGAAGTCTCGGACGATCAGCATGTCGCGGACATTTTGAAGCGGAACAACGTCGACGCCGTCGACGTCGCGCCGGGCAAGTACTTCCCTGATCCCAAAAGCGCCGAGGCGGTGGACATCCAACGCGTCCGCGCGTGGTGGGCGGACCGCGGGATCGAAATCACGGGCATGCAGTCGCTCCTGTTCGGCACGAGCGGGCTGAATCTGTTCGGTACCGCGGAATCCCAACAAGCCATGCTGGAGCATTTACGTGCGGTCTGCCGCGTCGGCGGAGGATTGGGCGCGACGAGGCTCGTATTCGGTTCGCCCCGCAATCGCGACCGCACAGGGCTGACCGATGAGGCCGCTCACGATATTGCCGTCGCATTCTTTCGCCGCTTGGGTGACATTGCGGCCGACCATGGCGTGGCCGTTTGCCTCGAGCCCAATCCGCCGTGCTACGGCGCCAATTTCATGACGAACAGCGGCGATACAGCGACTGTGGTATCCGCAGTCGCGCACCCGGCCATCCGGATGCAACTGGACACGGGCGCCGTGACGATCAACAAAGAAGACCCGCGGCAAGTCATAACCGATTACGCCCATCTGATCGGACATGTGCATGCAAGCGAGCCGGATCTCGTCACGCTGGGCGAGGGCGGCGCCGACCATGCGGCGATCGCCGCGGTTTTGTCCGAGAAGTTGCCTGCACACGTCGTGTCCATCGAGATGCTCGCGCCGAAGTCAGGCTCTGCTATCGATGCAGTCCGCCGCGCGGTCGCCGAAGCGGTCCGGTGCTACGGCCCGGCAAACGGAGCGTCCGTATGAAGTGGCTGATCCTCGTTTTAGGCATCGCGTCGAATGCGTCCGCAAGTGTGCTGGTCAAGATAGCGATGATGCCGCCGCGCCGTTTTCCGAGCATCAGCGACCCCATTGGTGCGCTGAAGAACGGGCCGTTCTGGCTCGGCCTCGCGTTGTACGGCGCGGCCTTTCTGCTTTACGCGGCGGCGCTCAGCCGACTGCCTTTGAACGTTGCACAGCCGGTGCTGACTGCGGGTGCGATCGCAAGCGTGGCTATTCTGTCCGTAGCGATATTCCGCGAGCCTTTTCCCTGGACCGTTGGTGTCGGGATCCTGTTCATCATCGCAGGCGTTGCACTCATTACTGCCCGCGTAGGGTGAGATCCGAGGATTGCAGATTCAATGAAACACGATATATCCGAACAAGTTCGAGCAGGCTGGCAGGTTCCCGCGTTCAAGGTGCAACTCGATTCCGATGCGCGCAGTTTATGGTGCGTGGTCATTCCCGTCATTAACGAGGGCGCTCGCATTCGTAATCTGCTTGAACGGATGGCGGCGCTTCGTATTCATGAAGCGGCTGACGTCATTATCGTCGACGGTGGCAGTACTGACGGGTCGCTCGACCAGGAGTTCCTCACGGGCAAAGGAGTGCGCACGCTGCTCCTCAAGACCGGACCCGGGAAGTTGAGCGCGCAGTTGCGCTGTGCTTATGCGTTCGCGTTGGATAAAGGGTATGAGGGCATCGTGACTATCGACGGCAACGATAAGGACGACCCCGACGCGATCCCCCGCTTTATTGAAGAGTTGCAAAACGGCGTGGATTTCGTCCAGGCGTCGCGCTATCTTTCCGGCGGCATCGCAGAAAACACACCCAAATCGCGCGACCTCGCCATCCGGTTGATTCATGCGCCGATGCTTAGCCTTTTCTCTGGCTTTCGCTGGACGGACACCACGCAGGGCTTTCGCGCATACAGTCGCAAGATGTTGCTGGATCCTCGCGTTGCGCCGTTTCGTAACGTCTTCAACACTTACGAGTTGCTCGCGTACCTCTCCTACCGCGTACCCAAGCTCGGCTACCGCTGTGTCGAACTCGCGACTACGCGACGTTATCCCAAGGGCGAAGTGCCGACCAAGATCAGCAGCGTGCGGGGCAATCTCTCGGTGCTGCAAGTGCTGTTCAAGGCCTGTTTCGGCGCATATAACCCTTCCTGATGGGAAGGGGCCGCGAACCGAATGGGCCGGATCGGCAACAAACGGGGCATTGAATGTCAAACCAGTTAACCAATACAGAAAAATTGAGTGTGGCGGTGGCGTCGGCTGTTCTGGCTGCTGCCGCACTTGCTCTCGGTTTGCGCATGACGCTGGCGCCGACCTATTCCGATTTCATCGTCGGCCGGATCACCTGGCAGGCCGAGACCAAATTCCAGGATCTCTTCACGCCGCCGTTGGTGATCGCGGTGTTGTTCATCGGCCTGATTGTGTTCTCTTCGCAGATGAAGAGACTGAAGGACGGCTCTGCAGGGTGGGCGCAAGACTTATCCGAACAACTGCTGTGGTGGTCCGTGCCGTCGGTTGTCGTGGCGGCGGGCCTTGTTACCGGCTCGTCCGCCGATCGCGTCATGCAGTTGGTGTCGGCAGCCGCGGTCATCGTCTTGGTCGCGCATACGTGGTTGCAAGGCGGAAGAACTGTGCAACACTCGCCCGCCGTTGTCGGGCTTGGTCTCTTCGCCGCATTCATCGTCGCTCTATTGCCGCTCGAACTGGCGTTAGCGGTAGGCCGTGCGCCCGTTTCCATCGTCGGGTTGATGCGGGTGGAGCGCTATGCGCAGGTAAGCCATGTCGTTATTGCTGTCCTGTTTGTCGCGGTGCTGGTATCCGCCGTCAACGGACGGTGGCTCGTGCGCTTTTTGCCCGGCGCGCTTTTGATCGGCCAGCTCGGCCTGCCATTTTTCTATCTGACGCTCTATCCCGCGCGCCTCGCGTTGCCCGATGGTTCGTTGACCAAGTATTCGACGACCTGGTGGCTAAAGGCGCTAGTCGTGGCACTTCTGATAGCGGGTGTCGCCGATGTGATTCGCTGCTACCGCAACTATCGTCGAGGCGACCGCGCATCCTTCAAGGCGCTAATTTCGCCGCTTGCGTTGTTTGGACTGCTCGTCGCGTTCAAATTCGGCAACACGATCGGACCAGCGCTTTCCACGAACGACTACGAGTTCGGGCAGAACCTGCTCGGCTGGTGGTCCTACGTCAAAGGCGTCGTGCCGTACGTTGGTTACATCGCGCCGCACGGATTCATGGAGGATGACCTTCCGGGGCTCCTTTCTCTGCTGTTCTACGACGGAACGGCGGCAAGCATCGCCGATGCGAATCGACTAGGTTCGACCCTGCTGTCGCTGATCACATTCCTCGCTCTTTTCCGCTTTTCGGGAAGCCTGAGCCTCGCGTTCGTCGCGACATTTTTCATCGGCGGTAGGAGTGCGTTTCTGTTCTTCACTCCGTTCCTCTGCCTCTGGTTTAGTGCCTCGCTAAGAGCAACGCCGGCGCGGTGGCTCGCCGTGTGGCTCGTTACGGCGCCGATCGTGGTATTGGGCGTGCCGCCAGCAGGCGTGCTGCTTGTTGCCGCCTCTGGCCTGCTGGCACTTGAGGCGCTATGGCGCGTGGGGCGCGGCCGCGAGCGGGCGGGACTAAAAGTGCTCGCGGCCGTTTGCGTCACGCTTGTCATGCTCGCCATTGCCACACCGTTTGTCCCGATGCTGTTTGGTGCAATCCGTTATGTGCTCGAGAACGGACCTATCAATCAGGTCGCGTACGGCATTCCTTGGGACGCGAGTTGGAACACGAACGGGCCGAAGTCCGGGCTCGTGTTCGAAGCGGTGCGCATGTCCTGGATTGTCGCCCCATTTTTTTGCCTGATGCTGGCGTATGTGATTGTCAGGCGTCGCGAAGCCAACAGCCCAGCGCTCCTGCCGACCGTCGTCGTTCTACTTTTTACGCTGTTGTTGACGCCCTATTCGATGGGACGAATCGATGCGGGTGACTTGTCACGCGCCGGTCTCGCGGCTATTTTCGGCTGGGCAGTGCTCATCCCGATCGTCGCCTGGCATGCGATTCAGCCGCGACACCGCGTCGCATTGGTTATTGCCGTTGCGGGGGCCAGTGCGACACTCAACTACACGAGCCTTGCGTTCTCCACTGCTGTCACCGCGGCCGCGCCGTCCATCGCCATTGGCCCGATGAAAAACGGCGCGGACGTGGGCATGCCGAACATCGGCCGGGCGATGGTCCAGGATGAGCAGTGGGCCAACCTCATCAAGCTAAATACGCTGCTGAACAGCGTACTGCCGCCGGGGGAGGGCTACCTCGATGTGACCTCGCGGAATGCCCGGACGTTCTATATGAATCGGCCGGTGACAATGGCAGTCACGGCGCCATACAACATGGCTCTGGTTCGCCAGCAGGAGCGGGCGGTGGAACGGCTGTCGGAGCGTCTGCCGGATATTGCGTTAATCGGCGCTGGCAATCTGGCTTACGACGGCGGCGGGCTCGCGTTGCGGGACCCGGTGCTCTATCGCTTTGTGGTCGATCACTACACGCCAGTATGGGCAGACGGCGTTATTCTCGGCTACAGCAGCAAGCGAGCGGCTACCGCTGACCTAGGCCAACGCGTGACTGTGGTGGCAAAAAATCTGACGGACGACAGGTGGGAGCGAGGCGTATCGAGGAACGAGGCAGCGTTGCTGCTCGACAGCGAGATGCCTATGTCCGCCTTTGCCGTGGGTGCCCAATTGCGCCTCGCCGACGGGCAGCAGCGCCGGGTGACCAAGTTCAGTGCCGAGCAGCATACCGTCTGGCTCGACGGCGGTCCGCTCGACCGGTCCAAGGTCGGCTATCCCGCTGCGAACGAACTGGCGCTGAATGCATCGTCTGCCGGCGAGTTTCGCATGGACATGCTTGATGCGGCGTTTTCCGCTCCCGACCTTGGCGAGATCCCGGTCGCATGGGGGCGTTCGAACCGATCGCTTGCGAAGAAGATGTTCACCGTCGCGGCACTGGATTCATCCGCATCTCAATTGCGTGACCTTGTCGCGCAGGAGGGCCAATACAAGGTGGCGGGCGGTAATCCGCAAATCAGCTACGACGTTACCTCGCTCAAGCTGTCGGGCCATGCAGCAGGTATTTTACGGTTCGACTTCGCCTGCTTCGACCGCCGCGCCGAGCCCAGGCTGACGGTATCGTGGTCCGGCGCTCAGCAAGCAGGACCCAGTGCGGCAGGACAGTTGCACTTCACTGCCGACGACGGCGTGCTTATCGTCCCAATCGATGCGTATCCGCGCTGGCTAATTCTGCAGCGTGTCGCTGGGCTGCAGATCGGCCTTGCGAATCCTGGGGCGTGCGGCGCCGTTCGCCTGAAGAACGTGACGCTTCTTCAACGGAACGTTTTCCAATAGAGGGCGGCGTCCCGGACGTGTTTGATTTGTCACCTTGCTGATGCAGCGGGTATGCGCTGCTCGGGGGGCGTTTGTAATGGCCGAATGGCTCGCCCCTCCCGCCACCCGAAATGCCGATAGTGAATCGAGGCATCCGCACCCGCCTCCCGTACGTCGGGATTAGCCGCGAGATACTCGGCAGCATCGAAGCCAGGCGGAAACACGAGCGGTTCGACAGGATCCAGATCGCTCTTCTGCCCGCAAACGCGCGAGGCGGCGGCCGTGCCGTCCCGGCCGCGACGTAACTCTTCCCATATGCGCCGCACTCGCCACCAGAAAGTACCGGGCGTCGCGATTTTGGCCCCCTGTGCCATTCGTTGCCAGCTTTCCGCGATGTATCGCCTGTCACACGAACGCCGTAGCACGACGGAAAACTCCATGCCGTTTCGCGCAGTGTCAGCGAAGTCTTCGCACGCAAAATCGAGCAGGTCCATCTCGCACAGATCCGCGATGAGATTCGCGAACGATCCCGGTGTGAAAACCCAGCAATGGACGTCGTGATAAGTACCATTCTCGAAGGCGTCGCGCGCTAGCTGCATCGCGCCTTGCCAGGTGTGATGGCGCCTTGCGGACCCGGGATCGATACGTCCGCGCCATGCCTCTGCTGTACTGATGTCGGCGGCGTTGAGGCAGTGATCGAACAGGCAATATGGATGAGGCACGCGCGCGCGTTCCACGTAGCTCGTCAGAACTTCCGGGAGGCGGCTTTCGCGTCTGAAGTAGTCGAAGGTAAAGCGCCTGTCCGGCACCGCAAGACGTACCTCGCCGGTCGGTTTGAGCACGGCTGCGAGCTCGCGCAACCATGTGACGAGGTCGGGAACGTGCTCGACCACGTGCGATGCCACCACATAGTCGACATACTGCCCGCCGATGGCTTCATGTAGCGAATTCGCGCCCCAAACCGCGTCCACGCTGACGATCTGTTCTGCGTCGACATGTGGATCATCCCGATACTTGTGACGCAGGTGCGGGGTGTCGGTATGGTCCACATAGATGATCGTCTCGGCGTCCTCCTGGCGAACCAGTGGCCAGCACAGCGCCCCAATTTCGACTCCAACGCTTTCCTTCAGATTGAGTCCCCGGAGCAGACGGGTTCGACGCTTCTCTCGTGCAGCGATGTCGCGCTCATTGCATTCCTTCATCATCTCGTCTCCTCACCTGAACTGCATCCTGAGTCGCACGATTTATGCGTCGCGGGTCATGACGCAAAGCCGAAAAGATGGATCAATGTGCATGCGGAGGCAACGCTGGCGGTGCCAAACGCTACCGGTCGCAAGTGTCGAACGATGAAGCGCAGCCGTGCACCGCGCACGCGCTGCATAAAGCAAGAATTGCCGGACGGCTTGTCGGTCGCGATGTCGGTAGCTTTGGGCCAGCGAGCAGACACTGACTCAATGACGACGATGAGACCTGTAGGAGATGACTTGGCGATCCAAGAATAGCTCAGTTGCGGGCGATAAAGAAAACGTCCTGGTGATTGTCCCATCCTCCGCGATGATATTCGAGTATCTCGACGCCGGTTTCGCGGCACACATCGGTCACCCATTGATGCGGGATCAGCGCGATACCGTAGCTGTCTCCGATGTAATCGACAGTCTTGGCCTCAAGCGAGTGGTCCGGCATGTAGTTGACGAAGCCGTATTGACCTGCGTCGTAACTTGCCATCAGGTGGGCGCGTGCAGCCTCGCCCACCTGATAACAGTCCACCGTCCCGAGGATTTCACGAGAACGCTCGCCATGCGTGGTGACGATTGCCACGCCGCCCCGTTTCAGCTTTCGGAAGAAGTGTCTCATCACCGTGCGAGCGTTGTGGCCGGAGAGGTGCGTGATCAAAGAGCCGAGTGCGGCAACGTCGAAAAACTCGTCCGGCACATTTTTAAACTCGTACACCGGCTCCGTAATGACATAGGCATTGACGCCAAACTCGTCGGCGCAGAACTCGACGGCCGGCAGCATGATGTCAGCCACGTGTATCTGTTGCGGATCCAGACGGGACGCGAGGTGGCGCGTTACGCGGCCATAACCGCAGGGCAATTCGAGGACGAGGGGCGACTGAGCGCCGGCCAGATCGGCTGCATGCCAGACGAAATCAGCCATCTGTGTGCCGACCGATGCGTAATGCTCGGTGGAACCATGAAACATATCGTCGTTCTGGTGAATGCGTGCCGATTGCATAGGCGTTTTCCTCGAGCAAAGTCATTGGCCGCCACACGGCGGGTCCCGATGCTGCAAGTCAAAACGTGTTCCATGGCAGCGCGGTGGGCGCCCCTTAGCGGATACTGACAGGCTGCCCCGTATGCGGATGGGGGCGTGTCGCATAGAAATCAAAAAAGTGTTTTTGCCACAATGCGCAGACCATGTCCATCTGCTCGACCAGCGGCGGCTCGAATATGCGGCTTGCATCGGCGTGGTCGATTTTTGTCCGCATGCGTTCAAACAGCAGCTTCTCGAAGTCGTTGATGCAGTACTCGCGCACTGCATTGGCGTCGAATGCGTAAGCGGCACGCGTCAGCTCTGGATGCAGCGAAATATAGGTACTGAAGAGGCGCTCGATGATAAACGGCAGGAACGGGGCCGGGTCCGTGTGCATCGTATCGGTCATCACGCCGATGGCCGCCTCGTGTGACGGATTGGTTTCCAGAAAATCGGCAATCGGCAATAGCGTTTTGCCGACGTACTCATCCCAGAAGCGGCGCGAACCGACCCAGAAGTTGCAGTAAGCAAGTGTTGTGGGCCCGTGCCGCGGCGTGTCGACGATCGATATGTCCACGCCGCTGGCGTCCAGAAGCGCCTGAGCCGCCTGGGCGAGGCCAGGATGCGCCTGCTCCCCCTGCATCCACACATTGAACGACCAATACGCGAGTTGCGGAAACGGATTGATGAAAGCGACGTCCGCACCGTCATGGCGTTTGACGAAGTCGAGAAACGTACGGCCGGCAATCTTCGCCTTTAGCGAGAATTTGGGCGAGAAGAGACCCGTGTAGTCGTGCCGCAGGTGCTCGCCGTTGCGATACATGTCGGTCAGAATCTTGAATTCGCGCCACTCAGGACGCGCATTGTCAGCGCGCACCAAAGGCACAAAGTCCGAGCAGGTCAGCGTTTGATCCTGCGAGTAGATCGGCTCGAATATCGCAACGGTCGTGCTCATACGTGGCCCGCGCGTTCGAGGCAGTAGCGGCTCAGATCCGCACGCCATTTCAGATACGTGAAGGAGGCATTGGGCACTGTAAAGCTCGGGTAGTGCGTCTCGATGGGCACTCCGAGCAGATGCTGCAAGACGACGCTGATCGGCCCGCCATGCGCGACCGCTGTCGTCAAACCACTTTCGTTGACGTGGGGCCGCACTTCCGACTCGACCCAGGCCTGCACGCGCTCGGCCATGTCAAGGTGCGATTCGCCGTTTTCATAGCGGTTTCTGATGTTCGCGTTGAAGTCTGGGAAGGCACGATTAAAGTCCGCCTCAAGCCACGTTCCGTAGACACCGGGATGCGTTTCTGCGAGGCGCGCGTCGTAGGTGATCGGCGTGGCGGCGTCGAACAGCAACTCGGCCGTCTGGCGCGCACGTGCCCACGGACTGCAATAGAAGCGCGACGGCGTAAAGCCAAAGCGGTCGAGCGTCGCGGCCAGGTTGATTGACTGGGTCTTGCCGAGTTCCGTGAGTCCGTCCTTGTCAGTCGAAATCAGCAGTCCCTTCTCATTCGCGACCGATTGGCCGTGTCTAATCAATAAAAGATCCATGGTGTTGTGTCCGTTCAGGCCGGATTTTCCCCAGTGACGAGTTCAAGGAAGGTCTTCGCGGGACCGGCGAGGCCGAATCGCTCGTGAGTGTCGGCGTGCGCGTTCAGGCGCAAGGTGTCGCGCAATGGCTTGTCCTGGTAGAGCTTTTCCATAGCCGCCGCCCACTCCGCAGGAGTATTGTTGACGAGCAGTCCGGTACGTTCGTTCGTCACGGCTTCTTCATACACCGGCGAACGCGAATAGATCCCCGGGATGCCGAGGCTGCCGTAGTCGATGTACTTGATGCACGACTTGCAACTGTTGAAGAAGAGGGCATCGGGATCCTCGCGGCCGCCGAGTGGCACGATCGAAAACATATAGCCCGCATCGCGGATCGCTGCCTTGTATGCATGGTTCTCCAGAAATCCTTTCGAGACAAGCCGTGGAATACGCGACATTTCCGGGAAGCCGTCGCCCCAGAACTCGAGCACAACGTCGGAATGCCGTTCCAGAAAGTCGACGATGACTTTGAAGAACTCCTTTCTGAACTGAACGAGCTTGATGCCGTCAGTATTAGAGAACAGGATTTTGGGCGGAGTGGCTTCATGCCAGGTGGATGGAGTCGAAGGCAGCGAGTCGTGATCGAAGCCGTTGGGAATCACCACGACCGAGGGCCGTAGCCGTCGCAGCTTGTTGCGTAGCGTTTCATTCGAGACCGTTGCAATCGACGCCTGGCGAATCAGCCAGGTGATGTTCGCCAGCAGGTCGTCGTTCAGGTCGGTGACGCTGTACATCGGCAAGTCGATGATCCAGTCATCCATATCGTAGATAGTGCGCAGGCCAAGGTCGTTTGCCATGCGCATGACGTCCGTCGCGCGGTTCGAACTGTGCTTGTTGAACAGCACCGCATCAAAACGCCGCAATTGCCCGACAGTTACGTCGCTCTCGACGATCTCTTCCCATTCGAGCATCTGGTTGTTCGCCATGTAGCCGAGGAGAGGACCAAAGCGGGCGGCAATGGAGCGCGACATCAGCCTGTCGTGCGACAGCGAGATTCGCTGAACAACCAGTAGGCGAGGAATCTTCGGCATGTCAAATACTTTCCCGTGCGAGCAGTGCCGCGATTTGCGGTCCAATGGTCGACGCCGAATGACGTGCCATCACGCGCGCATACGTAGCCGCGATTTTGGCCTCGCGGTCGACGTCGTTGATTGCGCCCGTGATCGCCGAGGAAATTGCATTGACTGAATCATTAGCGGTGTACCAGACGCCGGCTTCAAAATGCTCGCGCTGCCACGGGCCGTCGGACATCACGAGCGGCTTTTGCATAATCGCGCCTTCCAGGCTCGACCGGCCTGGCGGATCGATGCTTGGTTCCACCATCACGCTGCAGTTCGCGATGATCGAACGCAGCATGGCGCTGCAAGGTTGAATGAACGGCAGGAAGGTGATGCCCGGGTGCGCCTCGGCGACGCATTGCCGGTAGTATTCGTCGTCGCGCGCACCGCCGACGAATAAACCGTCGAGCTTGAGTTCGTTCAGCGCACGGATGGTCTGCAACTGGTTCTTGATCGGCTCGATGAGCCCAAGGCACAGTGCGAAGTCAGTGCTGTTCGACACCGTCGACATCAGATCCTTGTCGGGCGGCGCGAGGAAGCGGTCAGAGACGCAAGTGGGCAACACTTCGATTTTGTCCGCCGGCACCTGAATGTACTGCGTAAAATTGTCGAGCTCCGCTTGCGACTTGAACAGAAGCTTGTGCGCGAGGCCAATCATTTGCTCGATACGTTGCACTTCGCCTGCCGAAACAGGGCCGAGCCACCAGACGTTCGGCCATAGGAAAATGCGTTTGTTGCGGTTCGCGGCCTCGCGCAGGATTGCGTGACCGTCCGCATGCACCGAGAAATGGATGACGCCGTCGTAGAAACTGAGCGGGCGGCTGCCAATGCCGTAGATGTCCGTATGCACGCCCGATCCTTTCAGGATTTCCGCGACCTGCACGAGCTCGGATTCGCCACCGCCGCTAACGGTGAATGCAGTGCTATACGTAGTGAGAATGAATTTAAGCCCGGTCATACGCTGTTCCTCTGAGCGCTCGGCCCAATCAGTATGTCCCGCCATACCGCGTCGCTCGCGCGTTCGAGCACACTGTCCGCATGCGCGACATAGGCGTCGTCAATGGCCTTTGCGCCGGCCCGTGCGCCGAGACGCTCCGCAATGACAGCGGCCCACGCGGACAAATCGGCGTCTGCTTCGAACACGCAATCTGCGGGGCAGATTTCGGGCGCAGCCGTGCCGCCACGAACGAAAACCGGCTTGCCGAAATGCATCGCCTCGAGAACCGGAACGCAGAAACCTTCATGCCGGCTCATTGCAAGGAGTGCGCTCGATGTGTCGTAGCACTCGAACAGGTCCGCGTCGTCGAGCATGCCCTTAAAATCGACGCGTTCCAGAACGCCGAGCTTGCGCGCGCGGTTGATCAGCAGCTTCAGATAATCGTAGTTCGGCGCATTGCCGACGATCGTCAAACTCGCCGGGAAGCCACGCTGCTGCAGCAGAGCGAGTATGTCGATGGCGTCCTCGACGCGCTTATGCGGCACCACGCGCCCCACCATCAGCAGATTGGGCTCGCGCAAGGCGCGTGTGGCCGCGCCCGGTTCGCGCTGGAAAGCAGGCATGTCGGCGAAGACGGGCGGGACGACCTTGAGTGCGGTCGCCTCGACCGCGGACGCAAGGCTCTCCGCTGTGTTCAGCGAGTTTGCGATCACAAGGTGGAATCCGCTCAGCAACGGCAATTGTGCGAGCGCCTTTTCGCACAACTGCGCGGTGCGTGGTTCGAGTTCTCGCAGCAGTTGCGGATCGGTTATGCCGTGGAAATAGCACAGCTTTCGGCACGGCAACGAGAGCAGTTGTTCCAGACGTTCATCGAAGATCGAATAGCTGAGCAGCACGATGTCGCGGGGTGCTACGCTCGCGAACAGTTCTTCGAACGGACGCACTTCCGTCGTGCCGACGTCGTAGCGCTGCGCGTACAGAGAGGCAACAAGGCCGAGCCGCCGCGCCGCGCGCGCGAGGCCGAGGCAGTGGTTACCCACCGCATCGCCAGCAAAGATGTCGGGGGCGCACACGTGCAGCTTCATTTGGTCTGTGCCCCCGCGATCTCCGCAACACGCTGGGCATAAGCGCGCGCGACCGCTTCCACCGAGTAATCCCGCTCGATGCGCGCCTTGCCTGCCCGCGCAATGCGCTCGCGCAGCGGGCCGTCTTCAATCACGCGCTTGAGCTGTTCGGCGGCTACCGACACGTCCGGATCACACCAGTACTGGCCTTCGGAAAACAGATAGTCGCCTGGGCGCAGCGGCACGAGTTCACCGTCGACGAGAAACGCCGTATCGGGCTCACAGAAATCGACGTTGCCGGAGAAGTTCGTGGCGACGACGGGCTGGCCCAACGCCATTGCTTCCGCGATAACGCGGCCAAAACCCTCGCTTCGATGTAGTGAGATGTACGCGTCGCAGCACGCCATGAAGTCGGTCGAATCCTGGCGGCTCAAACGTTCGGAGACGATGTGGATGCGGCTATCGCCGGCCGTCAGCTCCTGCACGGCACGCCACACAGGATCGTCGTCGCGAACGTTCATGGCCTTGATGACAAGGCCCACCCCGGGCGAGTTTTCGCCGAAGGCCTGTTTGAATGCCAGCACGCCCGCGAGCGGGTTCTTGCGGCTGAGCCACGAATTGCCATCGAACATCAGATAGAACAGGAATTCGTTCGGCGGAAGGCCGAAGCGTTCCCGACGCGGATCGACAGGCGCAGGCACTTCGACCGCCATCGGCATGTGATACACCGGTGTGTCACCGAGCCGGGTGTATACGCTTTGCACGAACCTGCTCTGCGCCCAGATTTCATCGACCATCTGATGCACCTTCCCGAACGCGCTCGGCCAGTGAGGGAGTTCCCAGGGCCACGCGCCGATCTTATGCGTGGGTGCGTCGATCAGCTTGCGGCCGCCCTCCAGCGCAAGACGTACCATTTCCGGCGCGGGCAGGCAGATCAGGCTAATGCCGTACTTGAGTTCGTCGCTCAGCAGATGATCGACCGAGTGATCAAGCCTGGCAGGGCCTGACATCGGCGCATTGACGAGCGCGACGGGAGTGGCGTTCATCTGGAAGACGCGCGCTGCCATGCGCGCGTCTTCGCCGAGACCAAGCACGCCTTGTGGAAAGCCGATGACGTTGACACCAAAGCCGTATTCGCTTTCGACGTGCGCGCGGTAGCGCGGCGGCTCACCTGTCTCATGCGCTGCGCGGTCTTGCGTCGACTGCACCTTGAGGCAGTCCAGCAATGGATACTCCTTGCCGCCGAAGCTGTTCCACCACTGCGCGAGCTGAACGCGCCCCGCTTCGGTCGTGACGTCGAACGAAGCCTGCAGATCGGGGCGTTCTCGTGCGATCAGCTCGAGAAAGCGCGGCAGTTGCGAGGTGCGAGGCGCCTCTTCGTCGTCCATGCGAGCCAGTGCATGGGCGAGACCCGCCGCCGACCATTTGATCGCCGGATATTCGCTCTGGCCGTGCTCGTTCCACCACGATTCGTAGCTCAGACGCGCGCCGAATTGGTCCAGATCGAACGCCGCTTGCAAATCCTCGCGCTCTTTCCAGATCAAATTCAGAAAGCGCGGCAGGAAGGGCAGCGTGCAACGTTCACCCGCCTGCATCTCGAACAGGTCAGCCGGCATGGGCGGCGCCGTCCAGCGAATCACCGGATACTCGAATTGCCCATGCTCGAGCCACCAAGAGCGTGCCTTGAGGCGGCCAATGAAAGTGTTCAACGGACAGATAGCCTGGAGATCCGGCCGGTCGTTGAGAATCAGCCGCAAAAAGAACGGCAAAGGCAAGCCACGCGCGCCTGCGTCCGTTTCCATCTCAGTGAGCGTTCGGGGCGCAGCCGGCGGCACCCACCTGATCGCACGATATTGCAGCTGCCCGTGCTCGAGCCACCACGACAGGCAACTTAGCCGCCCGGTAAAGCTGCGCAGATTGAAGGAGTTCTGTAGATCCGGTCGTTCGTTGATGATGAGCGAGATGAAACGCGGCACATGCAAACCGTCATCGCTAACCGGCTCAGCGGGTTCAAGCATCGCGCCCCCCACCGGTGACGGCGACCATTTGATGCGCGCGTATTCGCGATGACCGTGCTCTTCCCACCAACTGAGACAAGCGAGTTGGCCGATGAACGTAGTCAGGTCAAAAGCGCTCTTCAGATCGGGCCGTTCTGCGGCGATGAGCGCGAGAAAACGCGGGAACGGCAGAGCACCGGGCTGCGTGCCGCCCGTCGGCTCGATGAGCTTTGGCCACGCGACGGGTGCTCTCCACGTGATCCGGGGACAGGCGTCCTGCCCATGCGCTTCCCACCAATTGAGACAATTCAGATAGCCGATCAATGTACCGAGATTGAACGCCTGCGAGAGATCGCCTCGGCTTGCCACGATCATCGTGATCAGCCGGGGTAATTCCAGTCCGGCTTCTTCGAGTACGGTTTGCGGCTCGAGCAGCGTTTCGGGAAGATGCTTGGTGTCGAGCACGCTCGGCGCGACCGAGCCTAGCCAATAAGTGACAGCCTCGGGATGCCGGGCAATCAGCGTCTCGTTGTCGAGTTCCCGCAAATATTCGATGTCTTCGTGACGAAGCACCCATTCGAAGTCGGGATAGGTGTCCCGCGCTGTCATTTCCCACCAGAAATACAACGCAATGCGGTCGTTCAGCGACTTTGAGTTGAAGCGCGCGAGATCGGACCTGAACTTCATCAGGAAGTAAATGGCGCTCGGCAGGCAAAACAATTCGCTTGGCGACGGATGGCGATACTCGGCCAGCCAGTCGGTCTTGCTCTTCTTTCCCAGATTAGACAAGGTTAGCAATCCTCGAAGGCCATGCGAACGAGAAGTCGTCCGCCGTCAGCGTCAGGTTCGGCGAATAGTAGGGGTCATTCATCAGCAGATCGCCCCAGCGTTGCCGCACGAGTTCCGATTCTTGGTTGAAGCGGCTGATCTTTTCGGGGGTGTCCTCAGCGCCACGTGTGGCCGACTCATGGTGATACAGCTCCGCGTAGGGCGTCCATACGTTGCGATAACCGGCTTTGCGCACGCGCAGGCAGAAGTCGATGTCGTTGTACGCGACGTGCAGTTCCTCATCGAGCCCACCGACTTCCTTGTAGATGGACTGACGAATCAGCAAGCATGCCGCGGTCACCGCGCTCATCGCATTGCGCAGTCGCGCGCGCGCGAAGTAGCCGGCCATGGTGTTCGGAAAATGCTTATGCGCGTGACTCGCAATGCCACCCACGCCCAGTACGACGCCGGCGTGCTGGATCGTGTCGTCCGGGTACAGCAGCTTGGCGCCGACCGCGCCGACGTTCTTTTGAATAGCCACCGAGACCATTTCTTCGAGCCAGTCTGCGTTGATGACTTCTATGTCGTTGTTCATCAGACAGACGAAGTCCGCCGTGCTGGCAAGCGCGACGCGATTGTTGATTGCCGAGTAATTGAACGGCGAGTCGTCGCGCACGACCTTGATGCGCTCGTCCGTTTGCAGGCGCGCGAACAGGTCATGCGTTTCCTGTTTGACCGAACCGTTGTCGATGATCGTGATGCGGTAATTCGTGTAGGTGGACTTCTGGCGCACCGATTCCACGCATTGCTCGACGAGTTCCGCCGAATCGCGCGTCGGAATAATGATCTCGACGGAAGGCAGCACGTCCGGCAATTCGTAGACGACCTTGTTGAACGCATGCGTGCCGGGCGCATGAATGGTGTGTGCCTTGATGTTGTTGCGTTTGAGATGGTCGTCGATGGCGCGCATCGCGGCGATATGCGCATACGGCTTCGCTTCATGGCCGCTTGCGGTGCTCTCGGGAATGATGCGCCATTGATAAAGCGCGCGCGGAACGTGATACACCACGTCGTGCCCGACCCGATCGATCACGCGCAGCGCCAGGTCGTAATCCTGCGAGCCCTCGAGGCCGACACGGAAACCGCCGATCTCGCGCAGCACCGACGTCTTATACACGCCGAAGTGCGAAATCATGTTCTGGCTCAGGAACAGATCGTAATTGAAGTCGCACTTGAAGTAAGGGTCTGAGCGCTCGCCTTCTTCTGAGATTTTGTCTTCGTCGCTGTAGATGAGCGCCGCGTCCGGATGCGCGTTCAGCATTTCTATCACGCAATAGAGCGCGAGCGGATGCAATTCGTCGTCGTGATCGAGCAAACCGACGAATTCGCCCGTCGCGAGTTCGAGCGCCGTGTTGCTCGAGGCGCTGATGTGACCGTTCGTCGTGCGATAGGCGACCTTCACCTGGCCCGGGTATTTGGCGACGTAGCTGTCGAGCACCGCCTTGACCTCCGGCTTTGTCGAGCAGTCGTCGGGGACGCAGATTTCCCAGTTTTCGTACACCTGGTCGATCACCGAATCCAGCGCCTTGCGCAGCCATTTTTCCGGCGTGTTGTAGGTCGGCATGACAATGCTGACCTTCGGCTGCAGTGCAAACGTTTTGGACCGGTCGCGCAACTGCGGGTAAATGGATTTCGGCGGTTCGTTGGCATTGAGCCATTCCTGATACGACTCGCCGACAATCGGGGCGGTGGCGGGCAACGGGCCGCCGCGCCATGCGGCCATGCGGCGCGCGCGAGCGAGCAGCTCGGCAGAGCACTCGGTCTCGTCCAGCACGGTGATCGTGAGGCCCGTCACTGAAAAAAATGCTGGCAGCGCGATCGGATCGAAGCGGATTGGACCGGCCAGCTTCGGAAACGCAACGTCCTGCTGGACCTTGCCGTTCGCATCGACGTGCAGACCGATTGCCGTATGTTCCGACATGCCAGAGCCCGCATCGACGTACAACATGCAAGGCGAAGCCGCCGTTGCGCTCGTCTTCAGTTCGAACGAAATGCGCGCGGCTCGCTGTGACAAAGCCTCCCAGCCCACCAGTTCGAACTGCGGGTCGTTGTTGGTCGCCTGCCAGGAAAAGTCAGGATTCGAGGATTTCTCGACGTTGTTCAGAGGACGGAGATCGAAGTTCATTTTCTTAGCAGGGAATCGTAGAGGTCTTTCAGGGGTGACAGAACGGCTTGCCACGTCAGGTCGCGCGCCGTGCCCACACTATCCGAGGTGCCGGTGCGTTCGTGTGCGAGGGCGTCGCGAATCGACTGCGCAATGCTGCCGACGTCCGACGGATCCAGATAGGCGACATGCTCCGCGAAGTATTCTTCCGTGGAGCCAACTTTCGTGACCGCGATGCGGGCGCCCGCCGCGTGCGCTTCGAGCGCGGCGAGCCCCGGCGTCTCGAGGGTGCTCGGCAGCACGAACGCTTCGCACGCCGCATACGCAGAGCGCAGCACGGGGGAGTCGTGTGAAAGCGTGCCCGCATAAATGACCTGGTCGCCGCCTTCAGCGAAGCAGGTTTTCGCGTACTCGGGATCGCGTTGATGCCCGATCAACACGAGCTTCAGCTCAGGGAACGATTTCATCGCCCGAATGAGCGCCAACTGGTTCTTACGCGGCTCGATGTTCCCCACGTTCAGGATGAACCGGCCGTGAATCGCGAACTCGCTGCGGAAAAGCTCCGCCGCAACCGGCTCATAGAAGCTTTGTTCGACGCCGTTAAGCACGCTTACGAACTTCTCGCGCGGCAGATTGAAGATGCGCGCGAGCGTGTCGCATTCGATTTCGGAATTAGCCACCACCCGGTCCGCGAGCGAAAACTGATGATGAATCTCACCGATCGGATAGAGATGCTTTGTCTCCTCGGTCACCCAAAGGCTAGAAGAAACCACGAGCGGTAAGCCCAATTGCTTGACAAAGTTACAGAAGTGGACCGATCCGCCGACGCAGGAGAAGAAATGAACCACGTCGTGTTCGAGAAACCGCGGATTCCATGGGTCGAACAGCGCGACGTCCACACCATGTGCGGGCAGGTGCTTTTGATAGGCAAGCAACTGGATTTCTCCGCCTCCGGGCGTGTGGAATGCCATCGGGTAGGTGGCGAACAGCACTTTCATAGATGGGCTCTTTTAGCTCAAACGTTTTCGTCAGACTGGCTCGCGCGTTGCGACAGCATTGCCCGAGGCACAGTCTGCTCGGCGGTGCGCGTGGGGAAGCGGCCGCTGCAGGCCATCGCGTTGAGCGCGACGGGCGTGATTGTGCTGTTGTCGAGCACGTCGGATCGAAACCACGAATTCCACATGCGCGAATATGTTTGAGATGTTACGAAGTGTTCGGACGGCTTTCGTTGTGCGGCCGCCCGCTTATTATCTCGGCCCGGCGGGGGCAAACGGTGCTTGGCCCCCGCCAGCTCCCTCCGGCGATGCTCGCTCCCACTCAGCCCGCGCCGATGCGGGCACACATTTTAGCGCCTAAAGAACGGCCCGAGCGGGCCGAAATAGAAGCTGCCCGCATACAATACGTTCCCAGTCAGACTTCTTCACCATCCCCGCCGATGTCAGATTGTATCGTGTCTCAACTGCCGTTCCCGGGCCGCCGGGGCGGGAAGGCGCTCTCCGGACCGCGCACCCGAGTGCGGCGGCTGGCGCCCGCCACGGAGGGGCGTCGATGACACAACGTGTACTTGTTACGGGAGCCAACGGCTTTGTGGGCAAGGCGGTGTCGCGAGCCTTGCTGCAGCGCGGCGATACGGTAGCCGGCTTAGTGCGCCGGGCACATACCGCTGAGGAAGGCGTGCGCGAATGGCACTTCGACGCAGCGGACTTCCAGGGCATCGAAGAGCGTTGGCCCACCGACATGCAATGCGATGCGGTTATCCATCTCGCAGCGCGCGTGCATGTGATGCGCGACACCATTGCGGATCCACCTACAGCGTATCGCGCCACGAATGTGTCAGGGGCTTTGCGCGTCGCAGCGGCTGCGCGCCGTGCGGGCGCGCGCCGATTCGTGTTCGTGAGCAGCATCAAGGCGGTGGGAGAGAGCAGCACCGGCCGCCCCATCGCAGAGACGGATGAACCTGCCCCGACGGACCCGTACGGCATCTCCAAACTCGAGGCGGAGCGAGCGCTGACCGAATATGGCCGGAGTTCGGGCATGGAAATCGTAATCGTGCGACCGCCACTGGTCTACGGGCCAGGCGTGCGGGCGAACTTCCTGCAGCTGATGAGCGCCGTTGCGCGTGGCATTCCGTTGCCACTCGGGGCAATCGAGGCCCGCCGCAGCCTCGTGTTCGTCGACAATCTCGCGGATGCGCTGGTCCACTGCGCGACCGATCCGCGCGCGGCCGGTGAGACGTTCCACGTCACCGATGGCCGCGATCTGAGCGTTTCTGAACTCGCTCGCGCGCTCGCCATGCAACTGCATGCGCCCGCGCGTCTCGTGCCGGTGCCCGTGGGGGTGCTGCGTCTGGCAGGTCGCGTGACCGGGCGATCGGCGGCAGTCGACCGGTTAGTCGGCGAGTTGCGGCTGGACAGTTCTCACATCTGCGAACGCCTCGGCTGGTATCCACCGCATACGGTCGAACATGGCCTCCTCGAGACGGCGGCCTGGTATCGCGCTACGCACTGAAGCCACTTCCGATGTCATTTGCCTCGCTTTCCGCCCATCCCGCCTTATCGCAAGTCCTGTGCGGCGCCGTCGCATTCTGCGGCTGCGCGGCTATCTTGTTGTTTCTCCTGAAAACCGGCCTGGCGTGGCGTCTCGCCACCGATATTCCCAACGACCGCTCGCTACATACGCGCCCCACGCCGCGCGTCGGCGGCTGGGGCGTGGTGCCCGTCGCTGTCGTGCTAATCTGGCTCGCCGCGCCGGCGCTCTGGCTGCCCGCATTAGCGGCGGCGCTCCTTGCGGCGCTGTCGCAGATCGACGACCGGCGCGGCTTGCCAGCGCGCGTGCGCTTCGGCGGCCACGCCGCAGCGGTCGCGGCGCTTATCATCGTTTATCCGGCTGACGTCTCGTGGTGGGCGCTGGCGGCGATGGCGGTTTTACTAGTCTGGCTCGTCAATTTGTACAATTTTATGGACGGCTCGGACGGCCTCGCCGGAGGAATGGCGATGTTCGGCTTCGGCGGCTATGCCATCGCGGCGTCGCTTTCCGGTCACCCGGACTCGTCGCTCGGGATCGCCTCCATCGTCGTCGCGGGTGCGGCGGCCGGCTTTCTGCTCTTCAATTTCCATCCAGCGCGCATCTTTCTCGGCGACGCAGGCTCGATCCCGCTCGGGTTTCTGGCCGGCGCATTCGGTTATTGGGGCTGGCGTGAGGGCGTGTGGCCGGTGTGGTTCCCGGCGGTGAGCTTCTCCCCGTTCATAGGCGATGCGTCGGCGACGCTCGCGAAACGCCTTGTGCGCGGCGAAAAATTTTGGCAAGCCCATCGCGAACACTACTATCAAAGACTGGTGCAGTCAGGCTTTGGGCATGCCTCGACGGCGCGCATTTGGTATTTGTTCATGGTCGCGGGCATAATGCTTGCTTTGTGGGCACTGGATTTTTCGGTGCCAAATCAGTGGCTGGTGGTCGTCACGTGGGCAGTCGTGCTCGTCGTCGCCGGGCTTTTTATTGATCGACGCTGGCGACGCCATGTGTCCCGTTCCGGGCAATCCTGAGGTTCTGCGCAATGAAGAGATTCAAAGCCCGATGGCTTTCGTTCAGTGCGTTTGCGTTCGACCTGTGCGCGGTGGCGCTTGCCTGGATGCTTGCGTACGTGATCCGGTTCAACGGCCCGGTGCCGGGCCCGTTCTGGTCGAGCGGTTTGCATGCCCTCATATGGGTGCTGCTGATTTACGCGGTGATGTTCCGCAGCTACGGGCTGTATCGCGGCATGTGGGTGTTTGCGAGCTTGCCGGACCTCGTACGGATCGCCAAAGCGATCGGTGTCGGCGCGCTTGTTGTCATGATCGCCTCCGCGCTGTTGCAGCCGGCGCCCATTGTGCCGCGCTCCGTATTGATCGTATCGCCGATGCTGCTGTTCCTCGCCATGGGCGGCTCGCGCGCCATCTATCGGGCGGCCAAGGAGTTCTACCGTTATGGCGGGCTGGTCGGTCAGGGCAAGCCGGTGCTCGTGTTGGGGGCGGGCAATGCCGGCGCGAACCTCGTGCGCGAATTGAAGCGCTCCGGCGAATGGCGCCTCGCGGGTCTGCTCGACGACGACCCGGTCAAGCAGGGTCGCGAAATCTACGGCTATCGGGTGCTCGGCTCGATCAGTGATCTGCAGAAAATTACTGCCGATCTGAAAGTAGAGCATGTGATCATCGCTGTGCCGTCCGCTTCTGTGGAGGCACACCGGCGCATTGCCACGCTATGCGTGCGAGCCGGCGTCCGCGCGATGACGCTGCCGGCCCTTACGCCGCTGACGCAAGGCCAGGCCTTCCTCTCCCGCGTCCGCCAGATCGACCTCGAAGACCTATTGGGCCGCGACCCGGTCATGATCGACACCGACCACGTCGAAGCGCTCCTCAAAAACCGCGTCGTCATGGTCACCGGCGCGGGCGGCTCGATAGGCTCCGAATTGTGCCGGCAGATCCTGCGCTTCGGCCCGGTTCAACTGGTGGCGTTCGACATCTCGGAGTTTTCCATCTACCGGCTCAACGAAGAGCTCGCGGACCGCTACCCTGAAGTGTCGGTCGTGCCGATCATCGGCGACGTGAAAGACTCGTTGCTGCTCGATCAGGTGATGTCGCGCTACACCCCGCATATCGTCTTTCACGCCGCCGCCTACAAGCACGTGCCGCTCATGGAAGAGGTGAACGCCTGGCAGGCCGTGCGCAACAACGTGCTCGGCACCTATCGCGTGGCGCGCGCGGCGATCCGTCACGACGTCGCGCACTTTGTGCTGATTTCGACCGACAAGGCCGTCAACCCCACCAACGTGATGGGCGCGAGCAAGCGTCTCGCGGAAATGGTGTGCTCGTCGCTGCAGCAGCAGGGCACGCGGCGCACGCAGTTCGAGACCGTGCGCTTCGGCAATGTGCTCGGCAGCGCAGGCAGCGTGATCCCGAAATTCCAGGAGCAGATCGCGCGCGGCGGTCCCGTCACGGTCACGCATCCGGAAATCACGCGTTTCTTCATGACGATTCCCGAAGCGTCGCAGCTCGTGCTGCAAGCGTCGAGCATGGGGCACGGCGGCGAAATCTTCATTCTCGACATGGGTAAGCCGGTGCGCATCGCCGACCTGGCACACGATCTGATTCGGCTGTATGGCTTCACTGAAGAACAGATCCGCGTCGTCTACACGGGCCTGCGCCCCGGCGAAAAACTCTACGAAGAACTGCTTGCCGACGACGAAACCACCACACGCACGCCGCATCCGAAGCTACGTATCGCGAAGGCGCGCGAAGTGCCCGACAGCCTGATCGACAACCTGCTGCCGTGGCTGATGCAGCATCGCGTGCCGACCGACGACGAGGTCCGCCGCGATCTGCGCCGCTGGGTCGCCGAATATCAGCCGGCCACCTCGACTGCACTGCGCAGCGTACCTGCGGTGGCTAGCCGAGCCTCGTGAGAGCCAAACTGCTCGGGGAGAGGCTGCCGCTCGGTGTGAGACATCGACGGTGATTGCATAGCGCGCGCCCGCCCATCAAACTTTTTGCGATGGGCGCTGCCGACAACGACGAAGTGCTCTACCTGCCCTCTGGATATGCCCGAAATGCAGGATGATCGTGTACGGCGCGGTTGCGCTGGATTGCGTATCCGCGACATCGGTTCGTCGATCAATATGGCGTTGGCGATAACTGGCATTATGACTTGCACCTGCAAGAGGTCATGCAAACGGACCAAGAGCCATACGGCGAAGCGTGGATCGGTGCCGGAGAGCACGCGTGTCCACCCCAGGACGTCGGCGGTACTACGGATGTGAAGAGATGCTGCGCGCTCGGAGCGTGCAGCCAGAGTCCGACGGACGGAGGCATTATTAATCGTAGTGGGGCGATGTTTTCGATGCCCAACTGTTTGGCCGACGGCCAATTCGACGCTGCTGCCCATGGCGTGAACAGCTGCGCCCATAAGTGGCCAGCTTTAAGCCTTACTCTGCGATACGTCTAAGACCCAGTATGGTTCAACTAGCGCCTTCGGTTCTGCGAGGGTGCGATTCCTGTTGTCCGCAGTAGCCTGTCGGCGTCCACATCCTATGTGCCGCGAGCGGCTCGCCACGTCTTTCCGATGCATCTCTAACCGCTTAGCCAATCGAGGGCTCCCGCTGGTCTTCGCGGGATTCCAGCATACCCGGATCCGCGCACTCCTCGCCACATTCGCACTTTGATACTGCCTTGACTTTTCAATGACGTCGGCAAGATGGAATCACCATAGCCCACCACATTGAAACATGGACCTTCTGGCGAAGCGTTATTCCAGATTCAAAGAAAACCAAGGACTGCAGAGGAAGGATGCGTCGGCAACGCCTTGTCGAAAACTGCCCGCGATTCTCGCCGACTCAGAAATCGCTCATCTTGAAACTGTCGCGTCTTACTTGTTAAACATTGAATATTGGGAGCTGCCCGACTATCTTGGACCTAGATATTGGATTGCTCGCGCTGTGTCGATCGGGGAGCAGTTCGAGCTTGTTTTACCTCAACGGCGACGTCTAACCAGGTTGCTCGCGATGTTTACGAGCCTGGCGCAATCGGGTCGGCGCGTACCTGAAGAAAGACGTGCTCGATCTCTAAGACTGCGATGAAGCCGAGTTCTTGCTTTCGCATGAGTGTTGCCAAATACTCAAGTCTCTTTCTCCTTCGCTTCAACGTCCATCGTCAACTCGACATGTGTTATACCCAGGACGCGATGCGTCGCGCGCGCGGGGCAGCCATGGTCGCCTTTCCGGTGATCCGATCGTGGCAGGGGCCGTGACCCAATGCGGGTAACGCTGAAGGGATGGAACTCTGCCTCGCTGCGTCTCGACCACCTAGTGGGCAACCCAGGCGCGGTGAAGGAGGGCGCTGTCAAGTTAGCACCAGTTTTCACCACAGAAGACCATCGCGACATGATAAGCGTTCCTGAATAATACAATCGATGAAGCGACATGAGCGGATATCTTAATTGGCAATGCTGCACCGCTCGCGAAACAGGCGCGCGAATGACCCAACTCCTCTTTCTTGCGCCTTGAAGTAACCCGCTGCAGTCGTTAGTCCCAAAGCTGCGGCGTCTCGCGAGTTCATGCAGATGTAGGCACAAGCTTCCTTCCCGCGAGCTGGGCCTCGCCGAGCAGAAGGAAGCCCTTCGCATTTGCGTGTGAGGGCGCGTCCAGGATGTCGATGCGGACCCGGGGAAAGGCGGCACGAATCGCTGTCTCGTAGAGGCTTGCTCCGCCTCCTGTCAATACGATCGACTTCAACCTCGAAGGAGAGGGAGTGCGATCACGGATTATTTTGAACGCAGCGTTCACCACGGCTTGTGAGCTTTCAACCAACGGAGCGAGGTCGATGTCCTTACCGTAGTGCAGAAGTGGCTTCTTATCGCTAAGGCATCTGCCAATGCGTTCCATATTGTCTACAGGGCAGCGCTCCCGGTTCGCGATCAACGATCCAATGGTTCTATAGACCTGCCATGCACCGCCCCGGACGTGGCCTGAACACTGGGGGACTATCTTATGGTCACAATACAGCAGCCAGCTAGTCTCGGAGTAGCCTACATCGATGAGGAGATGGCCGCGCTCGGGGTCAAAGCGGCCATCGCCGGAATTGGCGAAGGTTCCGAGCGATCCGAGCAGCGGGGGAACGACATCTACGGAACCTACGTGGATCACGCCTTGGCCGAAATCGAGAGCGCCTGTAAATGCATCGCGAAGATATCGAAAGTATTCCCGGCTGAAGCGGGCCGGCAGGCCAAGCACCATGCATTCGATCTCTGTTACACCGGCGCGGTATAGTGCTCCGCCGAGCAGCGCGGTGTACATGGGCGTCAAACAGAAGCTGTCAAGTAACGTTCGCGTTAAGCTTGAACACGCTCGCAACGACTCTACTTCGGGGCCGACTGCATAATGAGAACCTTGGACCTCTATCAAAACAACGTTCAACCCGTCGGCTACGCGTTCTCTGGTTCGTGATAACTCAAGATGAGGTACCAGAGGCGCGAGCGACGGGAAGCTCGCGGTAGAAATGTCGGAGCCGGTGCGAAGCGCCACTTTGGTGCGGCCGTAACCGATGTCGACGCCAAATGCTGATACTTTCATTAACCCTGCCCTCTAAGGCGAACCCTGCTGATTTCGGAGGCTGAGGTGCATGATGCTTCCGGGCCGCATTCACCCACTACCGTTGCCTGCCGTTTCTCGAAGTCAACTGTCTGTGTTCAATCAACTGTATCTGGTCGATCAGCCTGCCGTGCAGGCAAATGGCGACATATTCGACGTAGCTTTCGATGAGAGCGGGCGTTTAGATGTGGGCGCCTTCCAGTTGTGTTCCTTCAATCAAGACTGGGCCAACGGTTCGAAATCGACGACGTTCCTTCGTTGTCGTCCGGCTGCGTACACTGCAAACCGGACGCTTGCGCGGGATGAATGCTTCGGGTGCCCGATGTCGGTAGCCTGCCGGTAAGCGTCCAAGACAGCTTCTGAGAAGAGGGGCCGGGCACTCCGGGCTATCTCCTCGACCGTGCCCAGTCGAGAGCCCTTTGGCGCATGCTGCGGTTTTGGCTGTCGGTCACTCAAATGTCGTGCTACCGGGAGCTGGCTAACGGTAGCGGCAGCCATGCGGCTGTTACCGCATCCTATTGATTTTATTTATTAACTCGGCCAATTTGCGAAATTTTTATTACTCGATCAACAGCACAGAACTCGCAAATGGGGAGCCGTGCACGCCCCGTCTTACACAGAAAGGATCGCGCTTCGCCGACGCACCGAACGCGACAGTAGAGCCCAACGATGGCGCTTCGCGCCGTGTGGACGCTCTTGCAGAGCACACGTTCCTGGTCCGTCCAACTTGGTGAGCCGACGCGATTGAACGGGCGCCGCAGAGCAGGCCTAAGTCTGCGCGCCAGCAAGAACGAGCCGTGGAGACTACCCCGCGTGACACCTTACGTGAGCCGACGCGCGGTCATGGCAGTTGACACCCCCACACATCAACACTTGACCAGACGCCGTCTTAATGTCCGACGAGTACAGGACGGCGTCGACTGGCGCACATGCTGGCGTCAACGGAAAATTGATCTCGAGCGAACCAGAAAAAGCATAGGTCTCCGGTTGCCAGCACTGGGCCCCCGGTTGTCAGGATCAGTTTTCCGTCGGCGCTGGCGCTTATGTGCTATCCGCGGCGTGCACCGTATTTGCGAGCCTTGCGCCGTTGATCAGTCAATCGAGGTTTCGCAAATCAGTCTGATTTATCAATTAAAACTGAACGATGCGGTGGTGACGCGCTGCCGATGCCACCGTGAGCCGGCTCATGGGGCGGCAGTACATTTATAAGACAGACGTCCCAAAACCGGCGCGGGCCGGGTCGAGCTGCCGTCGACTCGGCAAGACCGACAAGATGGACCGAAGCGCTCCGCTCTTTGTCGCACAACCTCGCGAAAGCACGAAAGAAGCATCGGCATTGGAATGACATCTGGGGG
>Ga0209759_1000380_pt1 | contig 55490 bp, 47 predicted proteins | sample AraplaCL_Col_mMS_FD_184261 | JGI IMG/M metagenome (GOLD analysis project Ga0209759, IMG submission 184261) | Arabidopsis root microbial communities from the University of North Carolina, USA - plate scrape CL_Col_mMS (SPAdes) (version 2) | ecosystem: Host-associated > Plants > Roots >...
GTCACCATCGACAGCTGGCAGCGCCCGGTCAAGCAAAAGAAGGCAGGCTGACAGGGTTTCTCCTGCGCCGAACAGCGGATGCCGCTTCGGCGCACGAGCATCGATACTGAATTACCGAGTGCGGCGCACATTCAACGTGCTGCCACACCCCAACTGGAGAAATCAACATGTGCGGTATCGTTGGCGCGGTTTCCACGCGCAATATCGTTCCCGTCCTGATCGAGGGCCTGCGCCGCCTGGAATATCGCGGCTACGACTCCTGCGGCGTCGCTGTGCAGCGTGACGGCCAGCTGCAGCGGGCGCGCACCGTTTCGCGCGTGGCCGATCTGGATGCCCAGGCACAGACGAGCCACCTGGATGGCGCCATCGGCATCGCGCACACGCGCTGGGCCACGCATGGCCGGCCGGACACGGTCAACGCGCACCCGCACTTCTCGGGCGACACCATCGCCCTGGTGCACAACGGCATCATCGAAAACTACGAGTCGCTGCGCGAAGAGCTCAAGGCTGTCGGCTACGGCTTTGAATCGCAGACGGATACCGAAGTCGTCGCGCACCTGATCCACCAGGCCTACACGTACCCGAGCAGCGCCACGCGCGGCGACCTGTTCGCCTCGGTGCGTGCGTCGGTCAAGCGCCTGCACGGCGCCTATGCGATTGCCGTGTTTGCCCGTGACAACCCCGACGTAGTGGTGGGCGCGCGCGCCGGCTCGCCGCTGGTGGTGGCGATTGGCGAGAACGAATCGTTCCTGGCGTCGGACGCGCTGGCCGTGGCCGGCACCGCCAGCCGCATGGCCTACCTGGAAGAAGGCGACGTGGTGGAAATCACCCGCGACGGCTTCACCGTGGCCGATGCCCACGACAAGATCGTCGAGCGTGAAGTGAAGGAAGTCGGCACCTACGCCGCGGCCGTGGAACTCGGCCCCTTCCGCCACTTCATGCAGAAGGAAATCTTCGAGCAGCCGCGCGCCCTGGGCGACACGCTTGAAGGCGTGCAAGGGTTCGGGCCGGACCTGTTTGGCCCCGAGGCGGCTGCGGTGCTGCCCAAGGTCGACAGCGTGCTGATCCTGGCGTGCGGCACGAGCTACTACTCGGGCTGCACGGCCAAGTACTGGCTCGAATCGATCGCCAAGATTCCGACACAGGTGGAAGTCGCCAGCGAGTACCGCTACCGCGAGACGGTGCCCAATCCGAACGCGCTGGTCGTCGTGATCTCGCAATCGGGCGAAACCGCCGACACGCTGGCCGCGCTGCGTCACGCACGCGAACTGGGCCACACGCATACGCTCGCCATCTGCAACGTGGCGACCAGCGCGATGGTGCGCGAGACGCAGCTCAAGTTCCTCACGCGTGCGGGCACCGAGATCGGCGTGGCGTCCACCAAGGCGTTCACCACGCAACTTGCCGCGCTGTACATGCTGGCACTGACGTTCGCCAAGCTGCGCGGTCATCTGAACGCGGAGCAGGAAGAAGATGCGCTGCGCCATCTGCGCCATCTGCCGTCGGCGCTGAACGCCGTGTTGGCGCTGGAGCCGCAGATCATCGCGTGGTCGGAAGAGTTTGCCCGCCGTGAGAACGCACTGTTCCTCGGTCGCGGTCTGCACTACCCGATCGCCCTGGAAGGCGCGCTCAAGCTCAAGGAAATCTCGTACATCCACGCCGAGGCCTACCCCGCCGGTGAACTCAAGCACGGCCCGCTGGCGCTGGTGACCGAGCAGATGCCGGTCGTGACCGTTGCCCCGAACGACGCGCTGCTAGAAAAGCTGAAGTCGAACATCCAGGAAGTGCGCGCGCGCGGCGGCAAGCTGTACGTGTTTGCTGACGCCGATACGCAGATCCAGTCGAGCGATGGCATCCAGGTGATCCGCATGCCGGAGCATTACGGCCAGCTCTCGCCGATCCTGCACGTGGTCCCGCTGCAGTTGCTGGCGTATCACACGGCACTGGCGCGCGGCACCGACGTCGACAAGCCGCGCAACCTCGCGAAATCGGTGACTGTCGAATAAGTTTCGGCAGGCGCAGAAACAGACTTGAGCTTACTAAAGTTACGGATTTTTTGACGGCATAAATCCAAGCCCAGCTTGACTCTAGTTGAGGGTGACAAAAAAATCAGAGTTATGGATTTTTTGGACAAATCAAAACGGGGTCGGCTGGCCGGTTTGACGAGCGGTTGTTTCGCGACGATATTTGGAGAGTTCACGGGGGGTGAGCTATGTCGACGAGCAATCCGAAGAAAAGTGTTCCCGCCGATTTGCAGGAGTTGGTTTCCCGTCCTCCGATCTATCGCTTGCTAGGGGTAGCGGAGAAACTGCGCGGGAAGCATCTAAACCATGCCTGGAAAGGTCTAGCAGGAGTGCCGCGAGCCGACGAGCCTGGCATTCCTGTTGTCGTTAAGCATTTGCCGAATGCCGGCCAGATTGACATCGAACTAGCCTGTGGGCTCGCTTCACAGGTTCTGAATCTTCCAGTCCCCCGACCTGCGCTTGTCCTCGCGGACCTTGATGATCTCCCTTCGCGCCCCGTAGGCCTCACAACAGGCCCCGTCTTGCTTTTTGGCAGCTTGTTTCAAGCAGAAGACCAATTCATTGCTCGGCGAGCAGATCAAGGTGGACAAGCGGCGGAGTATATTTGGGACCAAGTCTGTCAAGAGAAGGTGGGGCCGTCCGGCTCTGCTTGGGACGAATTGGTAGCCAACCCTGATCGACATGTGCAGAATCTTCTTTTCGACGGGACGAAATGGTGGCTTTTCGATCACAACCTTGCCCTTCAACCCCTCTCGAAACTCTATGCGTCCATCGACACTGATAGTCAGGCAAGGGCGCAGATCATCGAGCACACAGCGAAAGTCAATCAGCTACTTGAGCAGGTGGTCAAACGCCGGCCAAAGGATCACGGCGTTGAGCAAGAAGCGCAGCGGTTACTCCGCCATGCGCAGAGGCTCAAGATCCTAGCGATCGAGATGAGGAAATGGCATTTGGCACCGGGCCGGATATCTGAAACGATCGAGATGGCAGCGTTGATTGTCGATTTGATCGCCTTGCGTCTCGAACCATTGGCATTACACATAGAGGCGCGGCTCAACAAGCCGAATGCGGAGGCGCTTTGGGACACTTCGACGAATTGAGCGTTTGGGGGGCGCCGCCTTTTGCTGCGCATGCGGTGCCGTTGCTCTGGCAGCCAAACGAGTCGACCGGTGAGCGATTTGTTGCCGTGGTGGCTCTTCGGTATGAGGCTCCCGTCATGGGAGATGCATCCACCCATATCGCGTTTCGACAGCAGCAACTAAAGGCGATGATTGGTGCCAAGCGAGCGGCGTCGGCGTATGGCATCCTCGAGCACGTTGCCCGATTCGTTCATCAGCAATTGCTAGACGGATCGCACCTCGCGGAACTATCGGCGCCGTTCGATGGCTTTATCGTAGGGAAAGAAGCCCGTGTGCGTGGATACTCGAAAACCCAGGTGATAGACACTGCAGTGCGGATGCTGTCAGCGTTTGGGACGAGAGACACATACGTCGATGAGCTTGAAACGGTGCAGCGGAACACAGTCCCTACGAGTCGGTTTCTTCGATCGGTGCGATCGGCATTCTCGCGTGAGGAGAGTGAAAGGCGCGCCCGCTTCAATCGGAAAGTCGAATGGCCTGGCGCCCCTGAGATTACGCTCGACTATGCACACAATCAGCATCTCGTCCAAGTGACCAGCCTTCCGCAGTCGGCGCCCCACTTGCTCGCCTTGCAGAAAGAGGCGGAGAGCAAGATGTTCGAGTTAGATATTGCGGCGACGCTGTTGCGCAATGCTGCTCCAGCGCAACCATCCATCTTGGTCAACACCGCTGCGCTCGCTGAGTCGCTGTCCAAGGAGGCGGAGGCAGTCGCACGGGAACTTCTTGAGCGACTTCGCTTCATGAGTGCACAAAAGAAAATGTCCCTCATTGAAGCGAGAGACCCTGCTGAGGGTGCGCGCATACTTGAAGAGCTAGATGAGCGCGCCAGCATCGATACCACGTCTTCAGTCCTGTTCTCGATCTAGCCAAGCGTTCGCCGCGCTGCCCGCCTTACAGCTGCGCGGGCAGCGCTCATAATGCGATTTACGGTTACTGCAGTGTGAAGATCGAGACCTTGTTGCGGAGCAGATCCGCCTGCTCCTGCAGAGAGTTTGCCGCAGCGGCAGCCTCCTCAACGAGGGCAGCGTTCCGCTGTGTCACCTCGTCCATCTCGGCAACCGCGACATTCACCTGCTCTATACCTCTAGTCTGCTCGTCGGACGCTGCAGCAATCTCTGTCACGATCTCCGAGACGTGCCCGATCGACGTCCGGACTTCCTGCATAAGTCCCCCGACCTCCACAGCCTGTTGGGAACCGGCATCCACCGTGGCGGTAGATGCTTCGATGAGTTCTTTGATTTCGCGGGCGGCTGCTGCAATCGAGACGGTTGCATCCAGCAGCGCACGGCCTGTCGTGCACTCCGACCGTGGCGCCCACTATCGCTGGCCAGGCTGATTGACGCGCATTGCCGATGCGAAGCTGGTGCGCTCCGTGTCGCGCAAGGGTTACTCACCTGACAATGCGGCATGCGAAGGATGCTTCGGCCGGCTCAAAACCGAACTGTTCTATCCTCGGAACTGGCAGTCCACAACCATCGAGCAGTTCATCCAGGCTCTGGACGCCTATATCCGCTGTAACAACGAAAAGCGGATCAAGATTTCACTGGGCTCTCTGAGCCAGTCGAGTACCGCAGGAGCCTTGGAATCTTTGCTTAACCAGTTCAAGATTTCTGCCGCGCCCCCCAACAGCAAGGCACGGCGGGGCAGCCGATTGTAAGGGTCACGAGTTCAGGTGACCCTGGCGATTTTCTTTTCTTCGTCGGTCTCGGGCGATTTGAGGAAATGCACGGTCATTGCCTTCGGGGCGCGCATCGTTGGGTTGGCGAAGAACGCAATCACTATCCGTGTGAAGTTGTCAATCGACATGATGGCGCCGTACTCGTGTACGAACCGTCGATAGTCAGCCTCGATCTGGGCGGAGTAGCACATGCCCCGCTCCCGTCGTTGCTACTTCGTTGATCCGTTCGAAGTTGTGGCGGCCACGATGCCTAACCCAATGTAGATGGCCCCCGTCACGTACTTTCCAGCGCTGCGCGTCCTACGAGAGTTGGCGACCATCTTTCCAATCTTGCTGGCCGCTGCGGCGTAAAGGATGTCGCTGAGGCCGCCGATCACGATCAGGATGACGCCCAGAGAGAAGATTTGAAGGGGAATGTGTCGAGAGGCGGGGTCAACAAACTGGGGCAGGAAAGCGGCGATGAAAAGGGCAGTCTTTGGGTTCAGCAAATTGACGAGGAACCCCTTCTTAATGGATTCGCCCAGGCCGAGAGAGGTTTGGCGAACGGCATCGGTATCGGTGACCGTTTTGGTGATCGACTTGACCCCCAAATAGACGAGGTAAGAGGCCCCGAGCAATTTGGTCACGCCCAAGAGGGTTGGTGACGCCATCAGCAGCGCGGTGATGCCTACTGCGGCAAAGGACACATGAACGAGTGTTCCCAGCATGATGCCGAAGCACGACGCAAGACCAAACTTGAAGCCCTGGCTGGCGCTTGCCGTCGACACATAGATGGTGTTGGGCCCGGGTATGGCGACAACCAGCGCCACCGTTAGCAAAAAGTAGGGCAAGACGGAAAAGTTAATCATTGCAGGGCTCCTATGGCGCGGCCGCGCGTCTTTATAACGCCGGCGTTCAGTTGCTGAGTTCTCGGGATTCGTGGGCGCTGTTAGGCGTTGAAGCATAGACATGTGCAGTATGGCACCCGGTCTCCGCTCTAGGGAGCTGCTATACCGACATCTGAGGCATGAATAGATATGCTTGCGCACTCTGGCGCAGACTTGGCTCAACGGCGCCAAGGCGCAGGACTGAAGGCCTGTTTCGCGGCTTCAAGAAATACGCGTTGACGGATCGTTAGCCCTTGTCGCGTAGGTGTCAGCGCCATAACCGGGGCGGGCTCAAGGTGCCACGCCGGAAGTACCTTGACCAGTTTTCCCTCCGCGATGAGCCGTGCGCAATCCCATTCCGATCGCGCTACGACGCCGAGGCCGTTGACTGCCCAGTCCCTTACTACAGTGCCGTCGTTCGACGACAGCGCGCTGTTCAACCGAACCGTCACCGCTTTGCTTAGGCGTTTGCCCGCCGCATCGTGTTGAGTGAAGCGCAGGCGAGTCACGTCTTCGTCGTTCTCTCGCAATGTCAGGTAGTCGTACCGTGTCAGTTCCGATGGATGCTTGAGCTTAGACAGACTGCGCGCCAGCGCAGGGCTAGCACAAAGAATACGGTCGTTGGGGGCCAGGAAGTGTCCCACCCAGGATGACCCCTTGACGTGCCCGATGGATACGACGGCATCGGCCCCGGACGCTGCTGCAAGCGGGCTTTCGACCAGGATCAGGGAGATTGCGAGGTTGGGATGCGAGCGGTGTAAGTCACGGACCAGCGGACCAATGTATTCGCGACCGAATCCGAACGGTGCCACGACGCGCAAATGGCCACTGACGCCGCTGGACTCTCCGGACACGCGTGACGGAATGGATTCGATCCTCTCGAGGATATCGATTGCCTCCTGAACAAGACGCTGGCCTTCATCCGTCAACGAAATGCCTCTCGCGGCCCGCGTGGCGAGGCGTAATGCCATGCGCTCTTCGATCCGCTGAAGGCGCACTGTGACCGCTGGCGGCGTCAGGTCCAGCAACCTCGCGGCCGCGGCAAGCGATTGTGACACTCCCAACGCGCGAAGCAACTGCATGTCTTCTAGTTGTAGCATTAAGACCTTATTAATGAAGTATTCATTGGATATTAAACACGACAAAAAGAAATTTTTCTATAGTTTGGCGCATGAGCTTGGCAGCAGCGCCCATATCCAAGGCCCGGGGCGGCTTGGGGGCTGCAGTTCGACGGTTTTCAGGCGCGCCGCAAGTTAGCGACGGTCCCTCTACCTCTAGGGTTTCCATGGATCAGCAAGACACTGGCGCTCAAGCGCCTCGGACAGTAAATCCTCCCGGAATGGCATCTCCCGGCGGCCACTACAGCCACGTTTCGATCGCCAATGGGCTGGTGTTCGTGTCAGGGCAACTGCCGATCGACGCATCCGGTACGAAGCTTACGAACAAGCCGTTTGACGTCCAGGTTGAGCAGGTGCTGGCAAATCTCGACGCTGCGCTCGCTGGTGTCGGCAGCGATGTCACGAAGCTCATCCAAGTCCGTGTCTATATCGTCGATATCGGGCACTGGACGATGTTCAACGAGATCTACGCGCGCTGGGCAGGCAATGCCAGGCCCGCTCGCGCAGTGGTACCGGTTCCCGCGCTCCACTTCGGTCTGCAAGTCGAAGTCGAAGCCATTGCATTGGCATAGGAATTCTGGCTCGATCCGCGCTCACCACAGCGGTCAAGATGATTGGAGCCTCAACACTGGGTAAGGCGTTGAATGAAACAGGAATGTGTTTTGAACCCTTCTTCGTCGACGAGTCTTCGATATCGAGCGTTTACTGCGGCCGATATCCCCGCGGCCCTCGGATTGTCGATGGCATTGGGATGGCCATATAGGCAGGAAGACTGGCAGTTTTCCACAGAGTGGGCCACGGGCGTGGTGGTCGAGGATCGGGGTCTTGTGATTGGGACGGCGATGTGCTGGAAGTTCGGCACCGAACACGCTTCCATCGGCCACGTCATCGTGTCTTCCGAATATCAGGGCCGAGGCATTGGTCGCGCGTTGATGGCGATTCTCTTCGAAGAGCTTGGCCCGCGTATCACCTTCCTGCATGCAACCCCGGAGGGGCGGCCTCTCTACGAAAAAATCGGTTTCAGTGTGTGTGGTTGGCTGGATCAATGCCAGGGTCATGTGACCGATCCAGTTTCGGTCGTGCTATCCAACGGTGAACGACTGCGGACCGCAACGCCAGCCGAGTTGCCTGTTCTGATTGACCTGGCTTCGCGTGCTTCGGGCTTGGAACGCCACGCGATTCTGTCTTCGCTGTTCAAGCTGGCGGACGTCGTCGTGCTTGAGCGCGGTGGCGAAATTGTCGGATTCTCCGCGCTCCGCCGTTTTGGTCGTGGTCACGTCATCGGCCCCGTTGTTGCCCCGCAATCGCGCGAGCAGTTCCAAGCGAAGGCGCTGATCGGCTATTGGCTTACGAGGCAGCAGGGAGAATTCGTCCGTGTTGACGTTCCCTCCGGCACAAGCCTGACAGGCTGGTTGGGCGAGCAAGGATTGAAGCGAGTGGATACCGCCCCAAAGATGGTCCGAAACGCGTCCGCCGTTGTGTGCAACGCTATTCCGGACCAAGTCTGCGGAGTGTATGCGGTTGTCAGCCAAGCGCTGTTATAGGCCGCATTCAATGAATCGGTGTGGACGCATGTTCCCGACTATTAAGATCAGTTGCTTCCTCTTGCGTGCCCGAGGCTTGTGATGCAGCTCCGTTCTTACTGGCTTGATACGTCGGAGCCGTTCGTCAGCAATTCAACTGAGTTGCCACGCACGACATGCGATGTGGTGGTCGTCGGTGGCGGTATCACAGGCACGGCGGCCGCACTGGCGCTCAGTAAAAAAGGCGCAGGCGTCGTTGTGTGCGAGGCGGGAACCGTAGGACAGGCCGCATCAGGGCGCAATGGTGGCATGTGCAACAACGGCTTCGCGCAGGACTACGCTTCGCTGTCGCAGCGTATTGGCACGGAGCTAGCCAACCGGTTGTATGTGGCGTTCGACGCGGGTGTCGACACGGTCGAGCGTCTGGTCAGGGAGGAGTCGATTGATTGCGATTTCGCCCGCCACGGAAAGATCAAGCTCGCCGCCAAGCCAGAGCACTTCGACAAGCTCGCACGAAGCCAGGCGTTGCTGGCGGCGAGCGTTGACCCCGACACACGCATTGTGACGAAGGCCGAGCTTCGAGATGAGATCGGCTCAGACCGTTATCACGGCGGACTGATTTTCGAGAAGAGTGCCGGAATGCATGTCGGTCGCTACGTGCGAGGTCTTGCCAACGCCGCGCAAGCGCGCGGGGCACACGTTCTCGAGCATACGCCGGTCCTGGCTTTAGAAAAGACGTCAGGCAACGCATACGTGGTGCGCACCCCGCGCGGGCAAATTCGGGCGCAACAGGTATTGCTGGCCAGCGGGGTTTCTCAAGTCGGGCCATTCGGTTGGATTCGACGCCGGATCGTGCCTGTCGGCGCTTTCATCATCGTCACGGAGCCGCTGCCGTATGACCAACTGGCCCGGTTGATGCCGGCCCGGCGCATGGCAACCGACACCAAGAATTTCGTCAACTTCTTTCGTGTTACGCCCGACCATCGGCTGCTGTTTGGTGGCCGCGCGCGGTTCGCAACATCCAATCCGACGTCGGACGAGAAGAGCGGTCTGATCCTGCGCCAGCAGATGGCCACGGTGTTTCCCGAACTGGCCCGTGTGCGCATCGACTACTGCTGGGGCGGCATGGTCGATATGACGGCCAACCGGCTGCCGCGCGCTGGTCAGCGGGAAGGCGTGTACTACTCGATGGGATATAGCGGTCACGGCACCCACATGGCCACGCTGATGGGCACGCTGATGGCTGAAATCATGGAAGGACGTGCCGATCTGAATCCATGGAAGGACTTTGAGTGGCCTGCCATCCCTGGCCACTTTGGCAAGCCGTGGTTTTTGCCGTTCGTTGGCGCGTGGTACCGACTTATGGACACACTGAAATGAGTTCACCTGTACGTCACCTGGCGCAAGCCGGAAGGTTGGATCGGTTCTTTATTGGCGGCGAATGGGTTGTGCCGCGGGGCACTGATCGAATTGCTGTCATCTCGCCGTCTACCGAAACGGCGCTCTGCGAGATTCCGCTCGGCAACGCGCATGATGTCGATCGGGCGGTGCACGCCGCCCGCATCGCGTTCCAGACGTGGTCGGCGACCTCGCCGCAGGCGCGCGCAGCGCTACTGAACAACGTTCATGCCTTGCTGCTGGAGCGGGCCGAACTGTTCGCCACAGCGCTCGCAGCGGAAATGGGTGCACCGATCAGCTACGCGCGCGCCGCGCACGTGCCGTTGGCGGCGGAACATATCAGGGTGGCGCGCGACAACCTCGCGAGTTATCCGTTCCGGACCCAGCGCGGAACCACAGCGATCACGCGCGAACCCATTGGCGTGTGCGGACTTATTACGCCCTGGAACTGGCCGATCTATCAGATCACGGCGAAGGTCGGCCCAGCATTGGCCGCCGGCTGTACCGTCGTCCTGAAGCCGAGTGAGCTGTCGCCACTGAGCGCCTTGCTTTTCGCAGAGGTCATCGCGGATGCTGGCATTCCTGCCGGCGTTTTTAACCTCATGAGTGGCAGCGGCGCGGAAGTCGGCGCATCACTCGCTTCGCACCCTGAAGTCGACATGGTGTCGATCACAGGTTCGACGCGCGCTGGCGTGCTGGTCGCACAGGCCGCCGCGCCGACCGTCAAGCGAGTGGCGCAGGAGTTGGGCGGCAAATCACCCAATATTGTGCTGCCTGATGCCGATCTGCCGCGTGCCGTCTCAATGGGCGTGGCCGGGGCGTTCCGGAACATGGGTCAGTCTTGCAGTGCGCCGACCCGCATGATCGTGCCGCGCGCGGCCTTGCACGAGGTGGAGGCGCTGGCCGTTGCAGCAACGGAGCAGATGGTTGTCGGAGACCCGTTCACCCAAACCACGACGCATGGTCCGCTCGCCAATCGTGCCCAGTTTGACCGGGTGCAGCACATGATCGAAGCGGGCATCGACGAGCAGGCAAAGCTACTCACGGGCGGCCCCGGCAGGCCATCGGGATTCGGCGCGGGCTTCTATGCGCGACCGACGATCTTCTCCGAAGTTCGCACCGATATGACGATCGCCCAGCAGGAGATCTTTGGGCCCGTTCTTGCCATCCTTCCATACGACACGGTCGAAGAAGCCATCACCATTGCGAACGACACGGTCTACGGACTGGGTGCGCATGTGCAAGGCACGGACAAGGAGGTGATGCGTGCAGTAGCCGCGCGCATTCGGTCGGGGCAGGTGCATCTGAACTATCCGGCGTGGGATCCGCAGGCGCCGTTCGGCGGCTACAAGCAATCGGGAAACGGCCGCGAGTATGGCGTCGAGGGCATGGAAGAGTACATGGAAGTCAAGTCGATCCTCGGCTTCTACGATTAGAACAGCGGCCACGCCTGACGCTGTGATGGCGCAGACGTGAAGCAGCTTGCATGACACAGGTGTTGAGATTGGAAACCCCTACAACCCTTGAGCCGTTACTACGACAGCATCATTCGCACTGGGCGAAACTGCGACGCGACCTGCATGCCCATCCCGAGCTGCGCTTTGAAGAGCACCGAACGGCGGATGTCGTCGCGCGTGAGCTTGAGGATATCGGCTATAAGGTTGTGCGGGGCCTGGGTGGCACGGGCGTGGTAGCGAGCCTGCCGGGCGCTACACCGGAGCGAGGAATCGTCCTGCGGGCAGATCTGGATGCGTTGCCCATTCGCGAGGCCAATGCCTTTGCTCATGCATCCGTCCAGGAAGGTGTCATGCATGCCTGCGGGCATGACGGCCATACCGTGATGTTGCTGGGGGCGGCTCGTATCCTGAAGGAAATGCCACAACTGCCCGGCACGGTTCATTTTGTGTTTCAGCCCGGAGAAGAAGGCGGCGCCGGCGCGCGGAAGATGATCGACGATGGGCTGTTTGAGCGATGCCCGACGGAAGCGGTCTTCGGCATGCACAATTGGCCTGGCTTGCCGGCCGGGCAATTCGGATTGCGCACGGGCCCCATCATGGCCGCTGGCTCGCGATTCAGGATCACCGTCACGGGCAAGGGCGCCCACGCCGCACAGCCGCACCTGGGCCTCGACCCGATACCGCTGGCGTGTTCCATGGTGCTGCAATGTCAGACCATCGCTGCGCGGCAGAAGGATCCTGCAGATCCGGCCGTCATCTCGGTCTGCATGTTCAACGCGGGCGACACGGACAACGTCATACCCAGCCGCGCCGAGTTGCGGGGCACGATCCGCACGCTGTCGTCGGACTTGCTGCAACGGCTGCAAAGTGACATCGAGCAGATGTGCAATGGGCTGGCCGCTGCCTATGGCGCGCAGGTCGAAGTCACATTCTTCCAGTACTACCCCGCCACCATTAATACGCCGGACGAGACGGCGCTTTGCGAGGCGGTCATACGCGAGACGTTTGGCGGGGCACGCCTGCACCGCGACGTGCCGCCCAACATGACGTCCGAAGACTTCGGTTTCATGCTCGAGGAGCGACCGGGCACATACGTGCTGATCGGCAACGCCTCGAGGGGATGCGCTGCGCCGGGCCTACACCACCCGCAATACGACTTCAACGACGACATCATTCCTGCCGGTGTGCTGTATTGGGTTGCTCTGGCGCAGCGTTACTTCGGCACGCCAGGGCACCAAGGACCGCGCGAGGAATAGCGAAGGAAAACGTCCGTTCGCGACTGGACTGCCATGCACTGGAGCCCAGGCGCTCGGTGTCACATTTGCCCGTGAAGGGGCCTGCGTTTCCAGCAGGTCCCAGCGGGGTATTTGCAAAACCAATACACCACATAGGAGGAACAACATGACCGGAGCAATCGTGCTGCACCGTGCCGGAGGCGAGCCTTTTTCCACGTCCTTCAGCAAGGCAGCCTTTGGCGAAAATGACCCTTTCGCGCAGCAGCGCGAAATCGCGTGGAGCGGTGCCGATTCGATGGCCGCTGGCCGTATCAGCTTTGTGGGCGAGCTGGATGTACATAGCTTTCCTCACATTGAAACGATTGTTGTCGTAGAGGGGGAGCTGAGGCTTGAAGTGGCTGGTGGTACCTCGCTGGTACTCGGTCCGCAAGGCGGGGCGGTCATCGGCGCAGGTACGGCGCTGCGCGTCAAGGCGCAGTCGCCTGCGCAGTTCGTATTCTGTGCGGCCGCCAGCAAGGGGTCAGCGCTGCCGGGTCTTTTTCCGCTTCGCGTCGATGCGGATTTCAAGCCGTCATCGTCACTACCAGCGGAGGTGCTGCTCGGTCCGGCGCCGCAATGCCGCAGCGACAACGTGTTCACCGATGAAGGTATGGAGTACCGTGCGGGTACGTGGGATTCGACGCCGTACCATCGGATCATTCGTCCACATCGTCAGAACGAGTTCATGCAACTTCTTGCCGGTGGTGTGCGGTTCGCCTCGCCTGACGGCAGCGTTCTGTCGCTGAGCGCTGGCGACGCGCTGTTCGTGCCGCAAGGTGCAGCGATCGGGTGGGAAAGCAGCGATCGCGTGGCCAAGTTCTACGTGACACAGAACGTCCAGGCCTTAATCGAGCGAGCATAATCATGTCCCCTCCGCTGCTCTTCATAGAGTCTTCCCCTACGCTGCCGACAGCCGCAGATGTGGTCGTGATCGGCGGGGGCATCATCGGCGTATTTGCTGCCTACTACATGGCCAAGCGAGGAGTCTCAGTCGCCTTGGTCGAAAAGGGACGCATCGGCGCCGAGCAGTCGAGTCGCAACTGGGGCTGGTGCCGGCAACAAAACCGCGATGCTCGCGAGTTGCCTCTGGCAAGCAAGAGCCTTGATCTGTGGGAACAGTTCTCCATCGAGTCTGGCGAAGACGCCGGGTTTCATCGCTGCGGGCTCCTGTATCTCAGCAACGATGACGACGAGTTGGCACGTTGGGCAAGTTGGGGTGAGTTTGCAAAGACCGCAGGCGTGACAACATACATGCTCGACGGCCGGCAGGCTGCTGAAAGGGGTCGAGCGACCGGCAAGTCCTGGAAAGGCGGGGTCTTCTCGCCTACCGACGGAACAGCCGACCCGGGGAAGGCTGCGCCCGCTGTGGCAACGGCACTTATGAAGCTCGGCGGCAGCGTCAATCAGCAGTGTGCGGCCCGTGGCATCGAACTGCAGGGCGGGCACGTTAGCGGGGTGGTTACGGAAGCGGGGGTCATCAAGACCAAAACCGTTGTGCTTGCAGGTGGCGCCTGGGCGTCGGCGTTCTGCCGGCAACTCGGTGTCCGTTTCCCTCAGGCATCGATTCGCCAGTCCATCCTGAGCGTATCTCCTGTGGACGATCCCTTGCCGGACGCGCTGTTTACAGCGGGGATATCCGTTACACGCAGGAACGATGGCCGCTATGCCCTCGCCATCAGCGGCCGCGCGCGCGTGGACGTGACGCCGCAGTTTTTACGGTTTGCACCCCAGTTCGTGCCGATGTTTGCCAAGCGGTGGCGGAGCCTCCTGCCCGGTGGGCTGGAAGGCGTCCGCGGCGGGCACGAGACGCTGAAGCGATGGCGGCTTGATGCGCCGACACCCATGGAGCAGGTGCGGATTCTTGATCCGAAGCCCGATCCGGCCACGATCCGGGAAACGCACCGGCGCGCTGTCAAGCTGCTACCCCAGCTCCGCGATGCGAAGGTCACTCATGCCTGGGCCGGTTTCGTCGATAGCACGCCCGATGGTGTTCCAGGCATTGGTGAAGTCCCCGGTATCCCGGGGTTGATTTTGGCAGCCGGATTCTCCGGTCACGGTTTTGGCATCGGTCCTGGCGCGGGTCATTTGGTTGCCGATCTTGCCACCGGTGCGAATCCGATCGTCGACCCGCGGCCGTATCAGCCCTCCAGATTCGGTAAATCCGCTTGGGGAAAGGTCGCCGATTTCTAAGCGATGCTTGCGCATTGAGCGCAGGCGTCATTCCGCAATAAAGGTACCCAACGGTGAGCTTTCTCCCTCACCGTTGACGCCTCCAGTTAGCGGCAGGATGTGCGGGGGGCTTGCGACCCGTCGTTCCTTCGCCGATGAGAGGCAAGTTCACGATTGATTGTTGAGGAACCCATGAGCGATTTTCGCAGTGACACCGTCACCCTGCCCACTCCTGCTATGAAGCAGGCAATGATGGAAGCGCCGCTCGGTGACGACGTAGTAGGGGAGGATCCGACTGTCAACCTCCTACAGGAAACTGCTGCTGCGATGCTTGGCTTCGAAGCGGCACTGTTCGCGCCCAGCGGCACGCAAACTAACCTGATCGCGATGATGACGCATTGCCAACGCGGTGACGAAGCCATCGTAGGCCAGCAGTGGCATACCAATCGCTGGGAAGCCGGCGGTATGGCGGTGCTCGGCTCCATTCAGCCGCAGCCACTGGAGCACCAGCCCGACGGCACCATCGCCCTGCACGACATCGAAGCCGCCATCAAGCCTGACGACCCGCATTTCGCTCGCACGCGCCTCGTCGTGGTTGAAAACACGTTTGGCGGCAGAGTACTGCCCATGCAGTACATGCACGACGTCGCTGCCTTGGCGAAGCGTCACGGATTGCGCTCGCACATCGATGGGGCACGTCTCTGCAACGCCGCGGTGGCGCTCGCCGATGGCGGCGATCCGCTGCAGCGTGCGCGTGAACTCTGCGAAGGTTTCGACTCGGTATCGCTGTGCCTCTCAAAGGGACTCGGTGCGCCGGTGGGATCGCTGCTGCTGGGCTCGCACGATTTCGTCCGCCAGGCGACGCGCGTTCGCAAGATGCTGGGCGGCTCCATGCGTCAGGCCGGATTGCTCGCCGCGGCTGGCTTGCACGCGCTGCAGCACCACGTGCATCGCTTGGCCGACGACCATGACAATGCGGCCATGCTGTCGCGCGGGCTGGCCGAAGCTGCAGAGGGCAATGCTCGATTGCGCGGCCGCTTCAGGGCGCATCCGGCGCAAACCAATATCCTGTTCACCGACATCGATCCGACTATCGCTGACGACTTTTTTGCTCATCTTGAAGCGAGCGACATCAAGGTGAAAAGCGGTGTCTATCGTGGTGAAGAAGGCGCCATGCGCCGCATCCGCTGGGTCACACACCTCGATGTGAGCAGCGCAGATGTCGAGCGCGCTATCAAGGCGACTGCATCGTTCTGATTGCGTCACCAACATGGTTCCATCGGAAATAAACCGATGGAGCCAGGCATCTTCTCAAGTGGAGCAGAGCACCGCATCCGCTTGCCTGCGAATACAAAAAGGAAGCGCCGCCCTCTCGGCCTTTGTGCGAGAGGGCGGCGCAACGATCATGCCGATGCGTGGCTGTCAGAAGCGCGTGCGCATCCCCACTCCTACACCTGTCCGGTTGTTTGCCCCGCCAAACGTTCCCAGAGGACTGTTCGGATCGGTAATGGACGCAGCGCTCAGCCGGCTGTAGTCCGCCTCAACATACACATCCGTGCGTTTGGACAAGCTGTACATCGCCACCAGGTAACCCGTCTGCACGATGCCCGAATTGCCCTGCGCCACGCCCTCAACGTTGTCACGCATGTACGTGGCGATGAACCGCATCGCAGGTGTTGCCTGATACGTCACGCCCACCGCACCGAGCCGATCGTGGCGACGCGACGTTTGCGTGTTGGCACCCAAGACGGTATTGGCATTGCTGCCAATGCTGGTGTTGGCAAGCGGCGTTGATGTTCCGCCCGCACCGATGGCAAAGCCGGCATCACGGCGCGAGTCGATGTAGTAACCGTGCAGCGTGATGTTGCCGAACGTATACTTCGCACCGGCCGTCCAGAGCACCAGGTCATTGCCGTTCGCGTCACGAGACTGTTGGCCAGCGCCACCGATCTTCAGACCGCCAACGTCGTACGTTGCCGCCAACTGCATCGTCCGGCCGCGACTCGCGTTGCCCGCTTGCTCCCCAAGCGAGTATTGCCCGTTCACCTTGAAGCCACCCCACTGGTTCGAGTAGTCCAGCGTGTTGTCATAACGCAGACCGGTCAGTCCGCTCTCCCAGCTATCTTCCGAATAGTTGCCAACGCCGATCGGGTCCACATCGCTGACGAACGAGTAGGTCGCGCCGTATTGCCGCCCGAGCTTGAGGGTGCCCACGGTGCTGTTGGAAAGACCAACCCAGGCCTGTCGGCCGAACAACTGACCTTGTTGACCGCTCTTGCCCGTATCGCTGGCGAAGCCGCTTTCGAGCGTGAAAATGGCCTTGTTTCCGGAGCCGAGGTCTTCGGCGCCGCGCAGGCCCCATCGCGGTCCATTGAAGGCGCCGTCGCTCAGCGCGATCTGGCTCCTTGGCCCGTTCGCGCTAGGCTGGTTGGTCGTGTAACGAATGGAAGTGTCGATGACCCCATAAAGCGTGACGGAGCTCTGCGCCAGGCTGCTCCCGGCGGCGCAAAGCAGCGTCGATGCAATTGCACACTGCGTGATTCTCATTTTGTGGCCCTTAATAGTTGTGGAATACAACTGGAAAGCGTGGCCCCTTTTTGTGGAGGCTCTGATTTCAGGGTGCGTGCTGGCCGGGATGTCGCCCGGGCATGGAGACACACAACCTCGAGGAGAACGAAATGCAGGGTCGCGGCTGATTGAAATCAGCCGAAAGCTGATGTGCTGCTTGCTTACCGGCAACGTCCGCCGGCATGGCTTCAGCCACCGGCGGATGGGCGAGGGCGTTTAGCGTAGGTACGTGACGTTGCGTGATGAGTCCGCCCCGTATCTGCCGGGCAACCGATGGTCGATGCTTGACCGACACATCGGCATCACGCAGTCACACCTTCGATATTGAAGATCGTATTGATCTGGGCTGACAGACGGCGATCGACAAACGCTTCCTGAAACAGGGCGCTGCCCACAGTGAAACCCCACGTGTTTGCTTGGATCATGGCCTTCACGCGGGCTTCGCGGTCGATACTGCCTGCGGCAATGACCGGTACGCCGACCGCCTGAACAACACGCTTGGTCAGTTCGGCCGGATCGCCTTCACCAGCAAAGCGATATGCGAGCAGGTCCAGGCCGTGTACGCCGGGCATTGATGCAATGCGGCGAGCATCCTCGACGATCTCGTCCATCGTGCCGTGGAGCACGGTGGGATGGCCAACCGTGTGGCCGGCAAACGGAAAGTACTGAATTGCCGACCCGCGCAGCAGCGACAGCCCGTCTTCGACGTGCCGCCCACCCAGCAGGTAGTCCACGCCGATCTCGAGTGCGGCAGTGATCGATTCCAGCTCCGCCTCGCGGCTGGTTGCGACGACTTCCAGCATAACTTTGCGGCCATCCGCGCGGATTCGCTGCGCGAGTTCCTTCAGCGCAGTGATGGGCAAGCCGACGTCCTTGAAGCCAACGTAGTGTAGGGGGCTGTCGCGCAGGTTGTCGTACGTGGCAATCGCGTCGCTGACGGTTGCGTCGTTTTCGGTCAGCATCAGGATGAAGTGGGACACATCAGGCTCCGGTAGAAAAAGTGTGGCCCGCTTGCGGGCGAACAAACTGGTGAGCGGTGCGCAAGGCAAGTTGCAGGCTGGCCGGGTCGGCAATGCCCTTTCCTGCTATATCGAAAGCTGTGCCATGGTCTGGGCTCGTGCGCACGAAGGGCAGACCGACAGTGATGTTCACGCCGTCCTCGACACCTGCAAGCTTGACGGGAATCAGACCCTGGTCGTGATACTGCGCAACGACGATGTCGAAGCGCCCACGGCTGGCGTTCATGAATACGGTGTCGCCGGGCCACGGCCCGCTGGCATCAATGCCTTCGGCTTGCGCGAGCCGGATCGCGGGGGCGATGATGTCGAGGTCTTCGCGGCCGAACAGGCCGCCTTCGCCCGCATGCGGATTCAATCCGGCGACCGCCACGCGTGGGTCTTCGATACCGAGATCGCGCATGGCTCGGTGTGCGAGGCGGATGATGCGTAGTTCACTCTCGACCGAGAGTTTTGCGATGGCGTCCAGCATTGAGCAGTGGACCGTCACGAGAATCGTGCGCAGCGTCGGATTGACGAGCATCATTGCGTAATCGCGGGTGCCCGACAGGTCCGCCAGCATTTCGGTGTGTCCGGGATACGGCACGTGTGCCGCCCCAAGTGCTTCCTTGTGAATTGGGGCCGTACAGATGCCTGCGATGTCGCCCCGGACTGCCAGCTCGATGGCCATACGGATAGCATCGAATGCGGCCTGTCCTGCAGCGGCACTGACCTCGCCAACGGCAAGGTTCTCTGGCAGCGCGGCTGCGCCAGGCACTTGTAAGACTTCCAGCACGCTGGGCTGCGGGGCAACCTCTGCTACAGAGTTGATCTCGCGTATGGCCAGTTGGACGTCAAGTGCGGCGGCCTGTCGACGTAACACACCTGCATCGCCGATCACGAATGAGGGTTGCTCAACGCAGAGCGCCGCATTGGCAAACGTCTTGACGATGATTTCCGGCCCGATGCCGGCCGCATCGCCCATCGTGACGGCGATCAGTTTCTGCTTCATGACTTTGTCCCGGCCAGTAAGTGGATGCAGGTCAGCAGGGCTTCGTCGTCTCCGAAGCCCCCTGCCTTTGTGATCATGGGGAATGTGCGGTGAGCGGTTTGGACCAGGGCTAGGGGCACCCCAGGCATGACCTCGCGGCACACGTGCAGCGATACGGCCGGCAACGCATCGATAATGCGGCGCGCGGTTTCGCCGCCGGTTACGACGAGCCCGTCGCATTGACCGCTGGTAATGCCATCCGCTACTTGCTGTACCAGCTCACGCAATGCAGCCTGTGGCGGAGTGCCGATAGGCAGACGGGCTTCGCTGGTTGTAAGCACGTGGACTTTGCACGCTGTTCGCGCGACGGCGAGTTGCCTGCGTGACCGCGGATTCATGCTTCCGACGACGAGCCATGGATGGCGCGCCGACGGCACATCTGACGCTCCTGCGGAGCTGCCGCTGTTGCGGCGATCGGCCGGTGTCCCTCGCGAGTTGGGGAGGACGCGGGCAAGCCCGCGCAGCAAGCCTGTTGAACCGGCGAGGAGCACATCAGGTGCTCCCGCGAATCGAGCAACGATCGCATCCAGTTCCGCTTCAGTACGCGCATCCACGACCACAGCGTCATGCACGTCCAGCAGCGCCCGAGCATGCGCTGCGTCATTTGCGATCTGTACGTTGACGCCGTGCGCCTGGAACAGCACGGGGATGCTGGACTCGCGCACCGGCAGCGTGGGGTCACGCCCGAATGCGGTTTCGTGGACGGGCACGCCGTCCACCATCACCCGTCCTGCTTCGAGCGTGCGTCCAGCGGAGGGGAAGGCGGGCGCGAGCAGCAGCTTGCGCCTGCCGGAAGCGGCAAGCGCGCGCACGCAGTCATGTGCCACGCGGCCCCGCAGCGTCGAGTCGAATTGCAGCGTCAGCACCTCGGCATCGCGCCATGCCGTTGCTGCGCGCGTGATGCCGTCGTGGTCGCTCGAAAGAGGTGATTCGCGCGAATCGGTGTCAAGACTGACGACCTCCGCACTATCGCAGCCGTCGGGTCGGACGAGGACTGCGGTGTTCCAGCCCCGCTCGGCAAAGCAAGCTGTTCCGTCGAGCGCGCTGGTGAAGTCGTCGGTAATGATGCGGATGCGCATGGCGATCCCGTGTTATCTTTGGTTCATCAATTCTGACGATTTGCACAGAATTTTTAAGAACCAAAACCGGAACAATTTGGCGCGTTTATGGTTGCAAATCGCTCGTCGAGACAGCCGCTGCCTGCGCTGGTCGCCCTCGAACTGGATCGGGTTTCAGGTGGGCCTGTTTCCCGCCAGATTGCACGGCAACTGCGCGAAAAGATTGCCAGCCATGTGGTGCCGGCCGGCACCCGGCTACCCCCGAGCCGCGACCTCGCGACCCAGCTGACGGTGGCCCGCAACTGCGTTGTCGATGCATACGACGAACTAATCGCCGAGGGCATCCTGGAGGGGCGCGGACGTCACGGCACCTTCGTTGCGACAAGCGTGTCTTCTCTCCCTGCCACGGCGGTACAGCCGGCTTCGACTCCCCTACTGCTGGCACGAATAGGCGAGGTCCTGCGGAGTGAGCCTGAAGGGCCGGAGGGTTCAGGGCATGACTGGCGGCCTGGACAGGCCAACGCGCGGACCCTGCCGCTTGAGGTATGGCGCAACGCCTGCCGTGAAGCCGGGCGCCATTTGCCGCCCCAGAGCTATGGCGATCCGCGCGGAGAACCGGGGCTCAGACGCGCGATCGCGGAATGGCTGGGCGAACACCGGTCCGTCAACGTTGGGGCGGAACAGATTATCGTGACGCATGGCACAGGTCATGCCCTGCAGCTTGCGGCGCAGGCACTTCTCAAGCCGGGTGACCTCTGCGCGACTGAGGATCCGGGTTACGCCGGTTCGACTTCGGCCTTCCTTCGCTGCGGTGCATCGCTGCGCTACGTGCCAGTGGATGCTGAAGGCGTTCTGGTTGAGAGGATTGCGGGAGATGGCGCCGTGCCTGTTGTTGCCCACGTAACACCGGCGCATCAGTACCCGATGGGAGGGCGGCTGTCGGGGCCGAGGCGCAGAGCGCTCGTCGAACTTGCGCGTGCGCACCGGATGCTCATCCTGGAGAACGAATACGACTGCGAGTTCCATTACGCAGGAACGAACCATCCACCGATTTTCAGCCATGCGCCGGAAAGCACGCTGTTGCTGAACACATTCGCCAAGGCTGTCAGCCCCTCGCTACGGCTGGGCTTCATCGTCGCGCCTCCCGCCGCCGCAGCAGCGCTGGCTGGGCTTGTCGAACGGGAGCGTGCACATGTGTCGTGGCCGGTGCAGAAGGTCGTTGAAACCCTGCTGGTGTCTGGAGAGCTAGATCGACACCTGCGCAGGGTGCGGCGGCACTATGGGGACATGCGGAATGCCATACGCGAGCGGCTGGCGCCCTACGCCGACGTGGTGACATTGGCTGGCGACGAGGGCGGGCTGCACGTGGTCATCTCGGGCCGAAACCCGGCGTGGGATCAGGACTTGCGAGCCGCATTGCGCTCCCGTGGCGTCGTCTTCAATGATGTTCGGGATTTCACCGCGCGTAGGTCAGAACCCGGCGGCTTTTTGCTTGGATACGGGCATATGGATAGCCAGGCACTGACGCAGTCGCTGGACGTGCTCGAGGCGTGCATCCAGGGAATTGCACCCCTCAGACGTCGGCCGCGATGAGCACACCCGGCTCTTCATTCGAGATTGCCCTGGCACAGGTACTTGATCGACAGGTAATCATCGAGGCCGTACTTCGACCCTTCACGCCCGTAGCCGGACTCTTTCACACCGCCGAAGGGTGCCGCTTCGCTCGAAAGCACACCTTCGTTGATGCCGACCAGCCCCGCTTCCAGCAGACGAGCAATACGCTCTATACGGCGGAGATCCTGGCTGTAGAAATAGGTTGCCAGCCCGAACGGTGTGTCGTTGGCGGCGTGGATTGCCTGCGCTTCGTCATCGAAGCGGAACAGCGGAACCACCGGGCCGAAGGTTTCCTCGCAGCTCAACCGCATATTGGGCGTGGCGTCTGCTAGCACGGTGGGCGCGTAGTAGTTCTTGCCAAGCTCTGGTAACCGCTTGCCACCAGTGAGTACCCGGGCGCCGTGGTCTATTGCGTCCTTGACATGACTTTCGATCTTCTCGACGGCGCGCCCATTGATCATGGGCCCGATGAGTGCATTCGGATCGGTTGCTGGCGCAACCTTCAGCGCGGCAACGCGCGTTGCGAGGAGGTCGGCAAACTTCTCGTAGACCGGCGCTTGTACATAGACGCGATTGGGCGATACGCATGTCTGACCGCCGTTGCGGAACTTGGCCGCCATGAGCCCCGTCACCGCAGCTTCGAGGTCGGCATCCTCGAACACGATAAAAGGTGCATTGCCTCCCAGCTCGAGCGACAGCTTTTTTAACGTGCCAGCTGACTCCTGCGCGAGATATTTGCCCACCGGCGTCGAGCCGGTGAACGTGATCTTGCGTACGCGGCCGTCGTCCAACCACGCTTTGACCGAGCCGACTGCGTTGTCGCGCGACGCGCTGATGAGATTCAACACACCAGCAGGAACGCCGGCTTCGTGCGCCAGGAGCACCAACGCCAGCGCAGTGAGGGGAGTGTCTTCCGCGGGCTTGCCGACCACGGTGCAGCCGGCCGCGAGTGCCGGCGCGATCTTGCGCGCGATCATCGCGAGCGGAAAGTTCCACGGCGTGATTGCCGCGACAATCCCCACCGGCTCCTTGATGGCTGTCATGCGTTTGCCGCGCTGCTGCTGGGGGATGACGTCGCCGTAGATGCGCGTGGCCTCATCAGCGAACCAAGCGACGTAGGATGCACCGTACATGACCTCACCGCGACCTTCTGCGAGCGGTTTACCCTGCTCTAGCGAGATGAGCCGAGCCAGCGAATCAGTGTGCTCGAGGATGAGGGCGTACCAGCGACGCAAAACAGTGGCACGGTCCTTCGGCAAGGTATCTCGCCAGCCAGGGAAGGCGCGCGCGGCGGCGTCAGTTGCGGCGCGGGCATCATCGGGGCCGCTGTCCGCGACTTCTGTGATGACCTTGCCCGTTGCGGGATCGGTCACGGGAAAGCGCTTGCCGCTCGCTGCAGGAACCCACTGGCCGTCGATGAAATTATCGGCACGAATCAGATCGCGCAGTGAATATGATTTTGTCATGGGATCAACGTTGGTTTCGTGTCAAAAAAGGAGATGAACAGCGGTGAAGACACAACACACGGAAGAAATGCTCCGGATCGTGTGCGTGGAGTAGTGTCGATTCGCGGGGGAAATGCAGATCCATTAGGCGCGAAAGCCAGAATCGCAAGGCTGCCGCTCGGAGCACGGCAGGCAAGTGGCGATGCTCCTGTGGAGTCAACGGCCGAACCACTTCGTAAGCCTTGACGAAGGCGTTGGCCGCCGCCGGCAGCAGTGCTCCAGATGGATGATCGATGCACCAGTCGTTTAGACACACTGCTACGTCGAAGATGAATGTGTCGGTTCCAGCAAAGTAGAAATCAAAGAAACCCGACAGCGTCTGTGCGCCAGCTTTGTCGTTCGACTTAGATCCATCGGCGAACAACACGTTGTCGCGAAACAAGTCGCCGTGGACTGGGCCACGAGGCAAGTTCTGGTACAGGTGATCGTTGGCCAGGGTCTGCTGGAACCGCAACTCGTCAAGGAGCGTTTCGCGTTTGCTGCCGTCGAGAAACGGCAGGATCTGATCTGCGGCGTGAAACCACCAACCGTAGCCGCGCGTTGGGAACTGCTCCAGCCCAAAATCCCGACCAGCCAAGTGCATGCGTGCAAGCATTGCTCCGACTTGCGCGCAATGGTGCGGCGTCGGTGCCGGGCAATGCTGTCCCTCCAGCCTCGTCACAAGGCAAGCCGGTTTCCCGTTCAGTCTGAAGACAATCTGCCCGTTGCGATCGGTTTTGGGCTCCGGAACGGGTATTCCCTTTCCAGCTAGGTGGAGCATTAGCTTCAGGTAGAACGACAGTTCATCTTCGCGCAGCCGCTCGAAGAGGGTCAGCACGAATTCGCCAGCGGTGGTAGTAACGAAATAGTTGGTGTTTTCGATTCCGCTTGGTATGCCGCGCAGTGAGGTCAGCTTTCCCGGTGTCAGCGACGCGATGAAGCCGGCCGCTTGGTCCTCGGAGACAGGCGTAAACACAGCCATGATGAGTCTCCCTGCACGCTCAGGAATTGCAGTGCTGGGCGATGTATGCCATCACCTTGTCAGCGGAGGGCTCGATCACCCGGCAGCGCCGCGGGCGCTGCTCCAGGTCAGCCACCGAAGCAGGGCGCGGGGCATCCTGCCCCGTCGCTTGGCGCACGATCTCGTCAAACTTGAGCGGCAGCGCAGTCTCCAGCACGATGGTGCGAGTGCCGGGGCGCAGGTGCTCGCGCGCGACCTTGACGCCATCCGCGGTGTGCGGGTCGATCATCATGCGATGGCGTTCCCATGTATCGGAAATTATCTGCAACCGGTCTGCGTGAGTGCTCTTGCCTGAGACAAAGCCATAGCTGGCGATCTGGGCAAACGCGTGTTCCTCAAGCGTGAACCGGCCGTACCGTGGAAGCTCCGTACCAAACATCTGCGCCACGCGCTGCGCATCGCGGTCAAGCAGGTCGAAGACAAAACGCTCGAAGTTCGATGCCTTCGAGATATCCATCGACGGGCTGGAGGTAATCATGGTCTCGCGGCTGGTGCGCACACGGTACCGACCCGTCTTGAAGAACTCATTGAGAACATCGTTCTCATTGGTTGCCAGTACCAGGTTCTCGATCGGCAGCCCCATCATGCGGGCGACATGGCCGGCGCAGATGTTGCCGAAGTTGCCCGACGGAACGCAGAACGAGACGCGCTCGCTATTGTCAGTCGTCGCTTGGAAGTAGCCAGCGAAGTAATAAACTACCTGGGCCAGCAAACGTGCCCAGTTGATGGAGTTGACCGTGCCGATGCTGTATTGCCGCTTGAAACCCAGGTCAGCGGAGACAGTCTTGACGATGTCCTGACACGTGTCAAAGCTGCCTTCAACGGCAAGGTTGTGGATGTTTTCGTCCTGCAGGCTGAACATCTGTGCCTGCTGGAATGGACTCATGCGGCCATGCGGGCTCAACATGAAGACCTGGACATTCCGCTTGCCTCGCATGGCGTACTCTGCCGCACTGCCGGTATCGCCCGATGTGGCGCCAAGGATATTGAGCTGTAATCCCCTGCGCTCCAACTCCACTTCGAACAGATTGCCCAGGAGCTGCATGGCCATGTCCTTGAAGGCGAATGTGGGGCCATTGGACAGGTTGAGCAAACTGATCGAATCGTCGAGCTTTCTCAGTAGGGTAATCTGCGTCGATCCGAAGATTTCCGGCGTGTAGGTGTTCGCAATGATGGTGCGAAGCGCATCGGCAGGAATGTCGTCGATATACAGCGAGAGAATCTCGAACGCGAGCTCGGCGTACGATAGGCCGCGCCAGCGACGTAACGTAGCGTCATCGATCTTGGGATAGGCCGTGGGCACATACAGACCGCCGTCGGGCGCGAGTCCTTCCAGCAAAATCTCTGAGAACCGACGGTCGACACTGCCGCCCCGGGTCGAGACATATCTCATAAAAACACTCCTGCTCATGACTTTGAATGAGGTGGTACCCGTTCACAGCGGAACACCGTAGTCCATCGGTTGCGCCGCGCGACCGCGTCCGCTTTGCGGACCTCGACCTTGGGCAGTGCAGCGGACGCGAGGTGCGAGCTTCCGCTCAGACCACGCGCAGCAACATTGCTGTCACATCATTTCCGGGACTTTGACGGTGGTGCCGTCACTGAAACGGCCCAAGCGATACGGTGATATGTCCATCATGGGCTGTGCGCCCGTCACCATGTCTGCGACAAGCTCGCCGGCCGCCGGGCCCAACGCAAAGCCGTGGCCGCTGAATCCAGTCGCGACGTAGAACCCGGGAACTTGGGCGACATCAGAGATGATGGGAATGAGGTCCGGCGTCGTGTCGATTGCGCCGGCCCACGCGTGCACCACCTGCAGATCGGCCAACTGCGGAATCGCTCGTTTGACGTTCTCGAGGGCAACTTTGACGAAGTCGAGATCGGGGCGCGGGTCGAGCACACGGCACCGTTCGAATGGCGACACCTGATCGAATTGCCAGCTTGCCCCGGCCTCTGGACCTTCAAACCAGGGCGTTGAGAATCGGTACTTGAGTTTCTTTCCGATATCGTTTCGATAATTGCGGTAGTACCTCAAGGCGTGCTTCACACCAAGCGGGGCAAGGTCGATGCGCCCGAAACCAGGAACTGCCAACGTGTATGCACCGTCCAGGCGGCGGCGAAGCGCGAACCCGGGGCCGCTGAAGCAGCCGTTGATGGCGGCAGGAGCGACGGACGTACGCATCACGGTGCCTACGACATTGACCGCCGGGAGGTCAATGCCGTGACGGTTGCAAAAACGTGAACTCCACGCGCCGCCGGCGCAGACCACTGTGCTCGCTTTGATCAGGCCGCGCTCAGTCCACACACCACTCACGCGTCCAGCGCTGAACTCGAGGCCACGTACAGCGCAATTCTGGTAGAGCAGGGCGCCACGGCGCTTCGCGCCCTCCGCCAAGGCAGGTGCTGCGCGCGAAGGCTCAGCGCACCCATCGTCAGGAGACCAGACGCCCCCAGCATATTGTGGACCCCCAGCAGGGACACGACTGTTCACCTCCGCCGAAGTGAGCACGTGGCTGATGAACCCGATGTCGCGAGCACGCTTGCACCACGCCTCCCACCGGGCGATGCTCTTCGCGTCATTGGAGGCATACAGAATGCCGTCACGGCGAAAGCCCAGGTCGATCTGGAGTTCATCGCGCAATTCGCTCCAACGTCGAACGCTGCGCATGGCAAGCGGCAGTTCGAAGATGTCGCGGTTCTGCTGGCGGACCCAGCCCCAATTGCGCCCGGACTGCTCCGCGCCAACAATGCCTTTGTCGAGCAGAGCCACAGATACACCGCGCCGTGCTAATTCATAGGCCGCGGATGTCCCGATGATTCCCGCCCCAATCACGACAACATCCGCTTCACCCACAAATCCCGGCGTGTCGTATACCTCTTCAACTCTGAGCATTTCAAACTTCCATTGTTGGCTCGGAAAACAACCAAGACAGACTTAATAACCGCGGGACGTATCAACGACGCCCACCAATGCTTCTTTGGCGAAATGCCTTCGAAGGCTGGTCGCCACGAAGTCCGCACTGCCTTCGGCATCCGTAACGCTCGCGACGTGGGGCGTCAGAATGATTTTCGGGTGCGACCAAAACGGGTGATTAGCGGGCAGCGGTTCGGTAGACGTGACGTCCAGGATGGCGCAACGCAGCTTGTTCGATGCCAGGGCTCCAAGGAGATCTTTCTCAACTAGATGGCCTCCGCGGCCAACGTTGATCAAGCAGGAGTCGTTGGGCAGTGCGTCGAATGTCCTCGTATTGAGGATGCCGCGAGTATCTTCAGTTAGTGGGAGGAGGCAAACGAGGATGTCGGTCTGAGAGAGAAACCGCGCTAGTTCATCAGACCCGGTAAATGTTGTGACGCCTTCAATCTGCTTCGAAGAGCGGCTCCATCCGTGAAGCGTGAAGCCGAAGGGCTTCAGACTCTCGAGCAGTCCTGTTCCCAAGACGCCAAGGCCCATGACTCCAACCCTCCGATCCTTCGCCGCAACGGTGGGCAACTGCTTCCAAGCGCCAGCACGCTGAAGATCGAGGTAAGCAGGCAAATTCCGGTGTGCCGCCAATACAGCCAGCGTAGCGTATTCGTTCATCCCGGCCGCCAGACCTGGTTCGGTCATGCGCAATAGCTTCACACCTGGCGGAAGAAGGTTAAGGTCGATCTGATCTACACCTGCGCCGACGGAGAACACCAATTCAAGGTTTGGGAAAGCTTCACCCAGATCCGGCGGCGGAACCCAGCAGGCGATGTATTTGATTTCCGACGGATCGCCTACGTCTGGCCAAACACGGAAATCAAGGCTCGGGAACTCGCTCCGCAGGCGCTTGCGCCAAACCTCGCCCCGGCGAGTGTCAGACTTAAACAGGAATGCCATTGACGGACGCTCGCGTACTACGATGCGGGTTTCGCTCGACCTCGCCGCGCAGTAGGCGTTGGCGGATGATCCAAGTGAGGTTCCCAGCATCGAGTTCATTTTGGTCGTTCATGATTCTTTCTGGCGTATGCATCCCACAATCATGAATGGCTTCTTTAGCGTTCCGGTTTGCTACGCCCAGTGCTCGGAACGCCTTACCAGCCGTAGAAGCGTGGCCAGGTCTGTACGGTGCCGTCAGCGTCGACAGCTTGATAGGCGGGATGCTGCGCTCCTGTTGCACACGCATGGTTAGGCAGGATTCGCAGACGCGTTCCGATAGGAAGCCGTTGCTCGATCTCGTGGTCCGGTACGCCTGACCGTGAAATGATGCCGTGCTCCTGGTTCGCTGCACTCATCACGTACCCGTCCAGAACCTCGCCGCTCTCGCGGCAGACGATGCCGTAGCCGAAATCGTGTTTTTGGTTCTGTGTGCCGCGGTCGCGGCTCATTGCCATCCAGCCCGCGTCGACAATGGCCCAGCCTTTCTCTCTCTGGTGTCCGATCACGGTTGTCAGTACGCTCAACGCGATCTCCGAGATGTCATTGATGCCCACGTTGTGCATGACGAGATCGAACATGACGTAGACGCCCGCGCGAACTTCCGTGACGCCTTCCAGATGCTCGGCGGTCAGCGCAGTCGGCGTTGACCCGATGCTTACGGTCTCACACGGAAGCCCAGCGGAGCGCAGGCGTTCGGCCGCACGTACGCAGCCAGAGCGCTCCTGTTCGGCCACACGGACCAATGCATCGTGTGTGTCGTAGTCGTAGCTGGAGCCTGCATGCGCGAGCACGCCGCCCAGATGCATGCCGCCGTCAGCCAGCGTTCTTCCAACATCCAGCAGCACGTTGTCGTCAGGCGCGATGCCCGAGCGATGCCCGTCTACGTCGATCTCGATCCAAACCTCGAATCGTTCCTGGTGTTCGTTGCCAAAGGCAACGATGGCTTCGGCGCAGGCGATGCTGTCGGCGACGATCTTGAGGTCGCAGCCTTGTTGCCTGAGCGCCAATGCTTGCGGCAGCTTGGCCGGAGCCATGCCGACCGCATAGACGATGTCACGGGTTCCGCTTGCGAAGAACTGCTCGGCTTCCTTCAGCGTAGAGACCGTGATACCGCGAGCGCCTGCGGCAACCTGCGCCTTCACCACTTGTTCGCATTTCGTTGTCTTGACGTGCGGCCGAAACGTGACGCCAAGCGTGTTCATGCGGCGCTGCATCCGATCAATGTTGCGGTTCATGCGGGCGACATCGATTAATGCGGCCGGCGTGTTCAACGACTCCAAATTCATCTGCGGCTCCTTGCGGCACTTTGCGCGACCGGCCTTTTGTACCGTTCTTGCGCTTGAGGAAGCGCCACTATAGGAGTGAGCCGCGAACTTGTGCTTAATGGCCGATAAATTGATCGTTAAGCGCTATCGAATGCCTGGGCAGCTTCATAGGTGACGCCCTTGAGCGCACTTGGCCGGTGAGGACGAATGCGCCGACGCCGCGCCAAGTCGGACCGTATGCAGCTGATCCTGTCGTTATGGGTTCGCCGGGCTCAAAGCTGCTCGCGGATTGCCGCCGCAGGCGCCCTTGCTATTGGCAAGGGCCCTCACCATGCGGACTCCATTGCATTGATAGCTTGAGCATTAATCAGAATTTAACGAACAATTTATTGAATGTTAAGCACCAAAAAAACATTCTTCTCTATAGTTTGCCGCATGAGGTTATGCGACTTCGCTGTGTTCGAGTCTGGTGGAGGGCATCGCAGGCCGAGTAAAGATGATGAGAGCTTTGCGGTGTCGACGAAGTTGTGATCGTCGTGGTTCTTCGGGCAGGGCTGTCGTCATGGGGCGAACTACCGTCGACTTCCGGCGATGTGTTTCGCCGCTTTCTACAACTAATCCGGTTTGCACTTGTTTTGTTGTTGAGCAGGGCTGCTGTTGCCTGCTGATTCCCATCGCGGTTGGGGCTGATCAAGCATCGCCTGTGTGCTTTTTCCCGCGATTGTCTGAAGAACTTTCGTTAAGGATCTGTCATGTATCTCTATACGTCGCAACGGGGTGCCGGTACGCATGAAGGTTTCGCTAGGCGCATTCTTGTCACTGCTGCCGTTGCTATCTCAATGGCTCTTGGCGCGAGCCATGTACGGGCAGACACCGTCAAGATTTCTGCGGGAACGACGCCTTCCAGTATCCCGAATGCATTTCTTGATCTGAAGACGCACGAAATACAGGGCGTCATGCCTGATGTGATCCGGGAAATCGGCAAGCGCGAAGGGTTCGACGTTTCTTTTAACGTCATCCCATTTTCGGCACTGATCCAGTCAGTGGTCTCGGACAAGATCGACCTTATCGTGGCCGGCATGACACCCACACCCAAGCGGGCAGAAGTGATTGACTTCTCCCAACCCGTGGCGCAGTTCGGAAAAGGGATCATCGTCAACGCAACCGACAAGAACGCCTATCGGACGATCGACGATCTGAAGGGCACCGTCGTGGGTGCGGGCGCTGGCGAAGAGACCTCGGACGAACTAGTCAAGCTCGGCATCTTCAAGGAAGTCAAGCTCTACAACAACGGCGCGGATATGGCTCGCGACGTTGCACTGGGCCGCATTACGGCAGCGTTCAACGACTACCCGGTCCTAAAGGCTCAGGAGGCCGCAGGACGATTGGATGGTGTTCGCGTCGTGGACGGTTTTCAGCCGCTGCGAAGGGTGCCGATTGCATTCGGTGTGAAGAAAGGGAACACCGCCTTGCTGTCCAAGATTAACAGCGGACTAGGCAAGATCAAGGCTGACGGCACGCTCGACAAGATACTCAAAAAGTGGAACTTCGGGGATTGAACGGGAGTGCCACGTGATGTATCGCAGGCACTTTTTTTCTTGATGAGTGCGGGCCATCTTGAGTCGGTGGCCCCGCAGGGGAGGCGCGCAGGTTAGTACGTGGGAGCTTTGGAGGCAGGCGAGTTGCAGAACGTGCGGGCGAGGGAGCGAGGTGGTCGATCCCGGTCACTCCGGCGCATGTTTTGAGCCGCCATGAATAGAACTATTATTAGAAGGTAGATCATGCGTTGGAGTGACGTAGTTGAATTTGTCCCGATATTGCTCAAAGGAGCAGGGATTAGCGTTTTCATCACGATCAGCTGTTTGCTGCTGAGTACGGCGCTGGGCCTCGTGTGGGCGCTTCTGAAGATGTCGCGGTTTGCTGCGGTCCGGCGTGCTGTCGCAACGTTGATCAATGTTGTACGCGGCTTGCCGATGATCGTGCTTCTCTTCTATATCTATTTTGTTTTCCCGGATATTCACCTGCGGCTGGACGCCCTCGAGGCGAGCATCGTGGGCCTCGCGTTCGGCTATTCGACATACGTTGCCGAGATCATTCGATCGGGCATCGAGTCTGTCGACCCAGGTCAATACGAGGCGGCGCAATCGCTCGGAATGGGAAAGGTCAAGACGATGACGCGCGTCATCCTGCCCCAGGCCATCAAGGTTGCATTGCCACCGTATAGCAACACGTTGGTTTCCATGCTTAAGGATTCCTCTCTTGCGTCCACCATTACCGTTGCGGAAATGACGCGCGAAGGTTCACTCATTGCCGCCGCGACTTTCCAGAATCTGACCGTCTACACGCTTGTGGCCATTGGCTATCTGGCATTGAGTCTCCCATTGATGGGATTGACGAGGCATCTCGAGAGACGCTTTGGAAAACACAAGGTGAAGTGAGGTTGTCATGATCGAAATTAAAGATCTGCATAAGAGCTTTGGCGGTGTGCGCGTGCTCAACGGTATTTCGCTGAATGTTCAGCAAGGCGAAGTGGTGTGCCTGATTGGCGCCTCTGGCTCGGGAAAGTCCACGCTTCTTCGATGTATCAACGCTCTCGAGTCCTACGATGCGGGGGAGATCAAGCTGCTGGATCAACTCGTGGAACAGCGGTGCCGAAACATCAATCAGCTTCGTACCCAGGTCGGCATGGTGTTTCAGCGTTTCAATCTTTTCCCGCACCGGACGGCTCTGGAAAACGTCATGGAAGGCCCCGTACACGTCAAACGAGAGCCGCCCGATCAGGCACGCACCGAGGCTATTGCCCTGCTCCATAAGGTCGGACTCGGCGAAAAGACGCATGCATATCCGCACCAGCTTTCGGGCGGGCAGCAACAGCGAGTCGCGATTGCTCGTTCGTTGGCAATGAAGCCGAAAGCCATTCTGTTCGATGAGCCAACTTCGGCACTCGATCCCGAACTCGTGGGCGAGGTGCTGAGCGTGATGCGCACGCTTGCGCGCGAAGGCATGACGATGCTGGTCGTCACGCATGAGATGGGCTTTGCCCGTGAAGTCGCAGATCGAGTGTGCTTCTTGCATGCGGGACGCATCATCGAGGAGGGCTGTGCGAAGGAGGTCCTCAGTGCCCCACGCGAGGCGCGGACGCGGGAGTTTCTGCGCCACGTGCTAACGCACCGTGTTGACGGCTCCGACCCGCTCACCGGCGGAGCAGGGGCGGTGGCATGACGCAACGATGTGGGCGTCCGGTGAAGGTGCGCCGATAAGAAGAGGGTTGGCCCTGATTTGGTGGGGCCCTTTTTTTGCAACAGCAGCGCAATCTCGCAAAGCGATCCAATGACGCGGCCGTCCCGTGAAGGTCGGTGCCCCAGCGCGGACCTTGGATAACGCTTCTACATGCGCGACCGTACTCCTCACCCGGAACCGGTTCGCTGCATTCTGAGGTGGACTCGAATGCCCGCCACACACACCGCATAGGCAATACGATGCTGTCATCCATCCGCGCACGGGTCGTCTGCGCTTGCGTTTCGCTTGTAGCGTTCTCCGTCGTCTCAACCACCGTAGCGAACTACACGACTGCGAAGGCGAACGACGAGGCTGCAATCGCGCACGATCTCACCACCTACGCCGACGACCATGCCAAAGCGATCGGCGATTGGATCGCCGCAAAGACACTGATGGTGTCATCGCTGCAGGACGCTGCACTGACAACGAACCCCGACCCCATGCTCAAGCAGATCGCCGTCGCAGGTGGGTTCTTTGACGTAGGCGTCGGCTACCCTGATCGCACAGCAAAATTCACTGACTGGCCAAACATTCCGGCGAGCTACGATCCAACCAGCCGCCCCTGGTACAAGGGAGCCGCGCAGGCCGGTAAATCTGTAGCCATTCCGTACGTGAGCACCAGCGGGCAGTTGCTAGTCGCGTTGGCCGTTCCGGTGATTCGCGATGGCATATTGAAGGCGGTGTTGGTAGGCGATGTGGCACTGGACAGCGTCGTCGAAAGCGTCAAGTCGATTCATCCGACGCCGGCGAGTTTTGGTGTACTGGTGGACCAAAGCGGCCGCGTGATCGCGCATCCCGACCCAAAACTGCGATTTAAACCCGTTTCCGACATTGCGCCCGATCTTGCCAAGCTCACCACGACATCGGGCAGTACAGGCAAGGTGCCGCTGCAGCTAACGGTAGACGGAAAGGCCAAGCTCGTGCGCGCTCAGGCCGTCGCGGGCACGGACTGGCACGTTGTGGTCAGCCTTGACAAGTCGGAGGCGACTGCTGGAATCCGTTCGCTATTGACCGCTTCATTGATATCGCTGGTCATCATCGTAGGTATCGCGACCGTCGTCTGCTTCGCCATTACAACGACGGTATTTCGCCGCCTTGCAGAGGTCTGTCATGCAATGGCGGCGATCGGTTCGGGCACGGGCGACTTGACACAGCGTTTGCCAGAAGGTGGCAAGGATGAAGTGGCGAACATTGCACGCTCTTTCAACCAGTTCGTCGCCAAACTTCAGACGGTGATATTGGGGATTCGTGGAACGAGCGAACTAGTACGTGCCGCCGCAAACGAGATCGCAGCGGCAAGCTATGATCTATCTTGCCGAACGGAATCGGCTGCCGCGAACCTGCAACAGACGGCCGCGTCGATGGACGAGATATCGGGCACGGTCGTTCAGTCGGGAGCAGCCGCGCGCGAGGCCGATGACCGATCAGCGACTGCGACACAGATCGCCTTGCAAGGGGGCGAAGCGATGTCGAACGTGGTTGGCACAATGACAACGATCGAGGAAGCATCCGACAGAATCGGCACGATCATCGGCGTGATCGATGGCATCGCCTTCCAGACGAATATCCTCGCCCTAAACGCCGCTGTGGAGGCAGCGCGCGCCGGCGAGCAAGGTCGCGGCTTTGCCGTCGTTGCACAGGAGGTCCGTAGCCTTGCGCATCGTAGCGCTCAAGCAGCTCGCGAAATCAAGCAGTTGGTGGAGTCTACTGTTGCAAGCGTCGCGGCGGGCGCTGCCCAGGTGCGCCAGGCGGGCGCTACGATGAGCGAGATTGTGACCAATGTCGCCCATGTCCAATCCATCGTCTCCGATATCGCTCGTTCAGCAAGTGGGCAGATGGCAGGCATTCAGGAGGTCAACCGGGCTGTCGCCCAGCTCGATGGGATGGTGCAGCAGAATGCTGCGCTTGTGGAGGAATCCGCCGCTGCAGCGAGCGCGTTGCAAGGCCAGGCTGCTGCGTTAGTCTCGGCGATTGGGCAATTCAAAGTTGACTAGTGGTCGCCGTCTGTCCGCACGAGTTCAAGGTATGGCGAGAAATGGCGCTCATTCGGCCGGACAGGCCAGGCGAATGTTGATTTGCACGGAATCCTGACCCAGGGGGGGCAAGATTGGGTGCAAATCAACAACATGGGGCATACCGCCCCAACAATTCCTCGCTAATTCTGGCCACTGGCTCGAAAGCCATGAGTTGAGCTATTTCTGTTTCGCTGACCTATGGACGAAATCCCGTCGTGATGTCAATCCAGCATCCCGCCTTGAGCCTGTACTGCAAAGCTGGTTTGCTTTGCGGCATCGTTGGCGGCGTCACGGTTGAGCGCCAGCCATTGCTTTTATCGGCGGCGACGAACAAGGTCTGGTCAATCGACTTGGTGACGGACGCATTGTGCAATGAGTGTCGCCTGAAGTGCCTGACCATCGTTGATGACTTCACGAAGGAGGCAGTCGACATCGTCGTAGACCACGGTATCTCGGATCAGTGTGTGGCGGCGCGTCGGGCTACGCGCGCGTCAGGGAGTATGAGGACATAACGTACAGAAGCAGTGGTATCCATAGCCAGAAGCCTAGGCTTGCTGCTATGTGTGCGCTGCGATGATCAGTTGCGCCTCGCCGGCCAGCTTCGGAAACTGTTTATGCCCCAGGCCAGCTCGCCTAGCCATGCTGGTTAATGATAAGCGTTTTCCTTCGTTGACAAGCTGACTAGCTGCCCAATGCAGTTGCCGACGCGGAAGATCGCGATTGGCGGCATCGATTGCATGTCGCAGCCGAGGGTATTGTCGAACTACAACTTCGACTTGGTGCAGTGACAGATCGGTCAGGTCAGCGAGTCGCCTGCAGTCAATCGTTGGGGGACGCCCCTCACGGGTCAGCAACACTGCGATGGCTTCCTCAATGATTTTGACGCGTCGGCCAGGGATGCGTTTTCGATTCCCATCTCTTGTCATCTTTAGCTGCCGTTCAAAGAGTCCTCGCTGTCGCGACAGCCAATCACGGTCACGCACTTGAGCTCTGAGACAAGCTACGGAATCTCTGTATGAAATTGGTAGTCCGGTGCGAACCGACTCAATTTTTTTTGCAAAAAACTGCCTGATATTCTTTCTGTCCTCCGAAATTGGTGGCAACTTTCTTCGCGCGATAAGCGGGAACTGCTGAGCCATCCAGTCGGCATCCCTGATCCTCAGAAACCAGTATTGCCACAAGCCTGCGCATTGTCTTCGCACGTGTCTGGACAAGCACTGCAACAAATCTGAGCGGACGTCTTCAACTGTGCTCTCATTTGTGAACGATAAACTAGGTTGGCGACGGTATACGTTACTGGTCGGCCTCCCACGTAGCACTTTGGTGATGTCGAGGAAGTCCACATGCAGAGCAGCTAAAAACGCACAATATTCAGGTGCTCTAGCTAAATTGATGATTGGGTTAAGGACAACGCTGAAAGGTGATGCACCAATAGCGCGCCTGTTCGAGCGGACACTGACGGTGTCCCATCCTAGGTCATATGTGGATGAGAGGATCTCCGGGTAGTCTCGATTTACCGCCAACTCTCTGAGGAAGCTTCTAGCATGGTTTCGATTCCATTCTGGAACGCCCGCATTCAATGCTTGCAAGCTCATCTCGGCTAACCGGAGCAGTGCCGGACTGGGGCGAGGCCCATCTGCTCTACGGCGAAGATCCTGTCCGCATGCACAGGCTAATCTCGCAACTGTTGTGTCTCTGATTGAGAATTTGGGTACCCGGCCGCATCTCGGGCATTGATGCTGCAACGGGCAGTTGTGTTTCGTACAGAACCAAATATTGGGCAGATTGTGTGATCTGTGCCAATAGACCTCTCCGTACTCGCGGAGATCATCTTGCAGGCAGCGCGGACAGCAACGAATGCGCCTAGTGTGGCCACCGCGTGCCCACACGCCAGCGGACTTCAGCGACTTTACAGGCTGGCGATTGTTGAAAGACAGTGCGGGTAACTTCTCTACTCCTCCGGACCATAAAATCTTATCGGCTGCGGCATCAAATGTGGCCCAGTATGAGTATGTCGTGAGCTCGACTAGGGCTCGATTGTAGTTCGTGCCGAGAGCGACTAGTAGAGAATGAAGGTTCGTGCTAAAGCTTGCGAGATCGAAAATGGCGATATGCGGACGCTGACCAAAACCGCATTCGTCCAGCAAAGCGCGCCATGCACCAAGGCCGTTATAGAGTGGGACGCGAGCAAGCCAGGATCCAAGGATTTCATCCGGATAAGGCTTGGGGACAAATGGTAGAGATACCAATGACGAACTCCGTTGCTCATCTTGTTGATGCCACTAAGGGATGGTATTGCCTCACTAAAAATTGGTCCTCTTTGGCGGACTAGATGCGGCGGCCTCTATCGCCCTGCACGCATACTGTGCGACCTCTGGAGACCAATTACGGACGCCCGCGAGGCGCCGAACCTTCCAAGGGGAGAGCGGTATGCCTTCGTCGCTTAGTTGAATAACTGCGGCGTCCACGCGCCGAGCATAAAAGGCGGCGCGTGACTCCAGGGTCTGGTCAATATATGCACAAAGTTCGGGCAGGCGAGCTCGGTTCGCTCGAATCATGGCTTCGCCAATAAACTCCTGCATGAGTGTTCGCCCAATGCGCCGCCGACAGTTCTGGATTCGAAGCCGCTGTACCTCTTTTTGCAGGCGTGCGCAAAGCTTCAAGTCTCGTTCATGCCAATCCACGCGCAGTTGCTTCCGCTCCCGGGGCGAGGGCCTGACGCTGCGTAACCATGCTGCGTCATGTCGATATAGCCACGCAAACGCAGCAGGATCAATAAATCGCGCGCCTCGAGTTTGCTCGTCGACAGTGGAGGTCTGGATTGCTCGCAGCCATCGCGCCCGTCGGCGAAGCCGCTCTGCTTGCTCGCGCGCAGCATCTCGCTCGGCAGACAGTTCGGGAGTTTCCCACTGAACTCTATAGACCGTAGACAGAGACACTCCGTGCTTGCTGGCAATTTGTGCCATTGGCATACCGATGCATATGTCGGTCTGTAGTGCTTGAATGATTTCCCGATTCAGTCGCTTCCTGCGGTCTTGGACCGGTACGCCCGCAGCTCGGCGGCGCAGAACGGCGGTCGTTACCGAGCTGCCAGAAAGAACAGCCGCCCGTCGACAGGATATCGATGGATCCAGTAAGTAGTCGCTGCCATGAACTGTGGCTTCATCTTGTTTGTGTGCCAAGTGAGACGAGGGTCGTCTCACCACATCTCGCGCAGACTCCAGCGTACTCAAGTATTTAGCGACGCAACCAAAAAGGAACTGAATCAACAGCAAATGGCAGATGGGGTGGACTGACTGGTTGGGCTTTTCAAAGATTCTATGAAGCCACGCGAGAGGGGTCGTTTCCGTCGACAGTAAGCGATTAGCGTGAGGAAGGCCAAGAAAATTATGATGAAAATCCCGTAGGGCTGCACTCACGTGCTCGTGCCGAATTCTCTGATGTGCACCGAGAAGGCCCAATTCGGCGAGGCCAATGCGATATGCGTTTATGCGTTGAGTTGGGTCTATCGGTTGCGCGTGCGCGTACAGCATGTCTCGGGAAAGAACGGCGAGAGCGAGCTCTTGTGCGGTTGGCATCTGTGGGATGGGCGACACTGGAGCCGGGACGCAAGGGGGAGCGATGAGTCGCTGCCGGTTTCGATACTTCGTGCTATCAAAAAAAGAACCGACCAATCGGATGCCGTGAGTCGGGCAGCAAGTTACGTCGGGCAGATGGTGTTCCTTATGCCAACACCCGCTCCCATAGGTTGCTATGTCATAGCTCAGACACAACGGGCAGAACTTCAACGCTGGTTGGGCACCGAACCCATTGGCGATCGTGCCGAGGCGAAGCTTGATCCCCGATCCGCCCCCATGCAATAGGGCCGCAGATAACTGAACGTTCCGTTCCGGGGTGATGAAAGCTCGATGGTAGGGATATGTTGTGCCTATCTCCAGCAAGCCCGCAGAACTCCGGGCTGGCGACGACAAACCGAGACTCTTGTGAATGGCTTGAATATGAGCAGGAACGTCTACAGACGGTATAGCGTCCTTCGTCCCAAAGAAGAACTCAATGTATTCTTGAGGAGGGCCCATTGCATTGGCTGCGACCGTTCTTGCAAGGAGCGAGTACAGTAGTTCGCCAGGCAGCAATTCTGGCATGTACCCGATTAGAACTCCGTGCATAGATTTAGCTCCAGCGAAGTGTGACTAGGAGAATGCGGCCACCGGTTCTTCGATGGGCAGTTCGGTGTCTCGAGGAGCCGCAGTTCTTGTTCCTCGTTTGGGCGTCTTCGGCTTAGCCGGTTCTTGTTCCTCCTCGAACACTTCACTTGCGCACGCGCGCGTCCCTGGGCTTTCGCTGTTCACGCCGAGCAGTCCCCGTAAGGCTGTGTATCTCTCCCCAAAGAGCAGATCATCAAAAGCGCAGAGTCTGTCCGGATCCCCGCTGCGCAGAGCGGTAATCGCCGGCTGCAAGAACGCCATGTCGATGGCCGCCACGCGATCGAAGGCAGCCACATCGACAATCTCCCTTCCGCCGATTTCGTTTCGTTGGGCGAGGAAGAACGCGAGGGCCGCAAACGCAGTGTTACCGGCCGAGACGCGAAACCACGCATCTCGGACTTTTTTGTCTAGTTTCCCTTTTTGGCGAACGTATGTGTATTGCCAGTACGTTTCGCAGAAGTCCTCCCATTGCGGATCCTTAGCCGACATCGGGCTGATCACCGTTTGTCCAGCCGACACTAGCTTTCTGGCGTTTCGCACGCTACCCTCAATAACCCGCTGTACTGCGGGTGTCGCAAGAACAAGAAGACTAATACCGACACGCTCGATGATTTCAGAGAACAGATTCAACATCAGTTCTGCGTGGAGTCCATTGGAGCTGCGCAAATTCTGCACTTCGTCGACGACGAGAACTCCAAGTGAGACAGCGGTAGCTACCTGGTTCATCAACTGCACCATGGGGGCAATAGACCTGAGCCCTCTCGCTTGCCGGCTATAGTTTGTCCCAAGCCGAGAGTCGATCTCGTTGAAGAACTGTATGCAAAGGCTCTTCAGTGTCCCATCGTGTGGGACGCGCAGAGCTAGATAAGGAATCTGGTGGCACCTCAGATGTGCCGCCCCGTACTGTGTGTGTTGGATGACTTTGGGATACCGCAGCAAAAAAGCATGGACGAAGGTGGTTTTCCCCATGCCGCTCACTGAGAGAATGAGGTGCCCTTTCGCTGAGCTCTTCCAGTTGGAAGGTAGGGGTATATCGCCGTTATCCCCTGCCGCAAGGGCGCGGCGGCGCTGAACGTCGACGGTGGTGAGGGGATTTCGTGCAACATAGGTTTCGCGCATGATTGTTGTCAGCGCGAGGCCGGCACGTTGGTACTCGGGGAACGGGTACACAATGTCGTTCAGTGTCGCCAGCTCCATAGCGCGAACGATTTCGTTGCTGCGTCTAGTTGTGGCAGTTGGCAGTGGCGGAGAATGCTCAAGCTGCGTTAGGAATTCGAGCTTGGATTTCTCCATTTTTGGAAGAGCCTCGATGAAGGGGTTGCCATCGAAACGGCGTACACCGGTTGTTCGGTATGTAGCGGTCTGGACTGTGCCGTCATTCATGACTTCCTCCGAAGCATCCGTATTGCGTTCAAGTTCTTGAGTCGCTCGTTCTCCTCGATGCTCCGCCAGTCTTCAGCAGAGTCATCGACACCACTTCTTTGGGGCTCTAGACGTGTAGCTTTCTGAGTCATCCGACGCTTTACCTCAGATGACTCTTGTGCACGCAGTGCCTCTTTATGCTCCCGGTTGGCCGGCTCAATTGGCCGTACAGGCACCTTCCTCTGTTTCTCTTTCCCTTTGGTGACGCGTTGCAATCGGCTTTCATGATCCGATCGGGCCCAAAGCCGGGCCTCTTGGGAAGACAGAACTCGTTCCTCCTCAAGTGAAACGCCAAATAGTTCGGCTTCTCCTCCCGGGGATATCCGAAATCTGGCCCACTCGTTTTGGCGGTTGGGGACGTAGATATCGAAGGGCTCAGTTTTGTCCAGCCGAACGGTGGTCTGTCGTGGCTTGCTCGTTGATCGACTGGCAAGTTCAAACGCCGGCTCATTGGCAGGTGGGTATATGCGGCCGTTATAGCGAAGCACCTTGTTCGCAATGGAGGCGGTATCCGAGGCCAGCAGTAGGCGTTGGTAATCGCCATCAGCAAGCGGTGCTCGGCGCAGGCCGGTCAAGTTCTGTAAGCCCCAAAGGTAGGCGTCTTCGGGGACGGGCCTCACGCCCGCCTGGACGAGTGTCTTGTTCCTTCGTAAGGATTTATGGGGCCGCTTGTTGTGGTCACACACGAATTCGATGAGCGGTCTATACGCCTCAGCCAATGAATGAATTGCAACAGCGCGCGCGTTGCGGGCCGCCTTCTTTGTGCGCGGATCAAGCGGCCTATCAGCGTAGGTCCCCTTAAAACCGGACGCCGACATCCATCTTTTGGATTCGCGTATCAACCGCTCGACAATGGCTTTGCCATCAGGGCACAGCGGAGGAAGCGGAGTGAGCTCGATTCTCAGGTCTTGAACCACCGCCTGTTCCATCGAGTTGCTCATGAAGTCGGCCCCGCGGTCCGGGCACAGGACTGCACACATTCTCCCTATAGGCCAGCGATTGTCGTCAACGTCGACTCCTAGAGCGGCGAAGCGTTTGGTGCGCGAAGTGAAGGCGATGAGGAGAGCGTGTCTGACTTCCTCGTACGAGGGAGGGCGGAGGGAAAGATAGACGGAGACAATGAATCGACTCCACCGGTCGATGATGAAGTAGATCCAGGGCTTGTCAATGATGACGGGTGGGTCCGTACGCGAAACCAAGTAAAGACGGCCACCTGTCGAATCGATCTCATACAGCTCCCCTGGTCCGGCCGCATGAGTACTCCCCAAGAATCCGGCGTTGCTCTGGACTGTTCGAAGATTGCGAGCTAAGTCGTCGTCTAGCACCGCATGCTTCGATGTGTAGTAGCGAAACTGCCTAACTGTCACCGGTTCAAGACGCTGGCCCTTGCTGTACTCCTCGAAGATTTCTGGGTGCCTTCTGCGAAATGCTCGGCCTAGGTATGCCTCATATGCGTGGGTAATGTACGTTGGTCCACTATTGAGCAGAGCGTTCAATGTACCGACCATGTCGCAGATGTCGTCTTGAGTCACGACGAAACTATTCTTGCCAAGCTCATCGGACAGGACGGATTGTCTGCCGCGGCGCTTGGCGCTCGGCGAGGCGTCAGTGTTCGCTTTGGCCGGATAGGTGTTTTCCCCTCGAGCCGTGCCGCGAGCCAATGGGACCAGTGCTAACCGCGTCCGGCCGAAGTAGTAGTAGCGTAAGACAATTCGTTTAAGCGTTTGGTAGTTGGTGTGGGTTGCGAGAGCCCGTTGAACGATGCTTCTGCTGAAGCTGGTGCGTGAAAGATTACGCTCTTGCTCAAAGTGCTCGATTAACGGGTGTATAAGCAACCAAGCTGCTTCCGAGCGAGCGAGGTCTTCCGGCGGCCCATCTGGCTCGCTCACCATCTCTGTTGGAAGACGCACAGATCCCCACTGGGCGTTTGGATCGGCGGCAAGCTTCGTTAGCTCGGGCAAGGTGATGCGGTGAGGCCTACGAGCATATCTGGCATTTTTTGGCTCGCTGATCCACATGTAGTAGGCGCAGCTCTCGAACACGTGAGTCAATCGCAAATAGCGATGCTCTGGCGCGCCAGTGCGTAAGACAAGGCCAGGACGAATTTGAGGAGCTTGAATGGCCCGGAATTCAAGCGATGGCACTTGCGCCTCGCAATGTTAGTGGTCGGTTCAGTGCAATGGGACGTGTCAGCGAAATCGGGATCTGCTCAGTCCAAGCGCAATAGCAGAACGTGTCCAATGCGACTGACTCTGGAACTCTCAGACACTTCGCTGCCAGGGTGATGAGGGTATTCAGTGGGACGTTTGTGCGGTAGATCTCGAGGAACAGCGCAGCGAAGCGCACTGTCGACGCCTGATCAGGTTCGTAGCGATGCCTGAACCAACTTCGGATAAAACGTAGGTTGCTCAATAAAGCTTTGCTGAAGTACGAGGTATCGACGAGTGTCCATGGTAGGCCCCTCGCCTGGCACCAGAGGTACTGGATCGCGAGCCGCTTCTTGACCGCAGGGTCGTGAGCATCGTCCTTCGACTTAATGGCCGCAGCTCGATATTGACGACCATCTGCCGTATCACTGGTGATAACGAAATCAATGGTGACCGGTTCGGGGCGGCCGCTACGGTAGGGATGGCGAACTCCGAGTTGATTGGCGAGCCGTAGCGTTTCGTCAATATCGAATATCGGCCATTGCTCTCTTACATCGACCGTGCGGGGCTCTCGCTCGCAGAGAAAGAAATAGGTCGCCTCCAACTCTGAGAGCAACTGAAACGGTCTCGGAACTACGATGCCTGTAACAGCGGACGACGTTCCGCGCGAGGGGACGTCTCGGATCCTGAGCCAGGGAGCGTATTGTGTTCCCTCACCGACGCCGCGGCCCTTGCGGATGCGAGTTCGCAAGTAAGGGGCGTAGAGATCTGGTGTGGGATCCCATTTCATGCCCAACAGCGTAGGTCATTTCGTCGAAAAATCCATAAAATTTAGGCACATGAATCTAGTGCGATTCATGGGCAGCGCTGACTAGTCCCGCAGGATGCGGGGTTTCAGTTTTCGGGATGGTGAGCCTCGCCTTTGGCAATGCCTGTGTGCTAGTGACAGTCGCCGGCATAAGGGCCCCACTGCTGATTTATCTGACACGAAACCCGAACGGCGGGGCACTGGTTAAGCGAGTGGCGATCTTGTTACTTTAGCGATTTTGGGTAGTTTTGCTGTACAGCAAAACTACCCAAAATCGCTAAGGAAAAAAGTTCGGAAGCCTTCAGGCCATTCCCTCAACTACATCGCAGCTCCTCGGAGCCTCGACGGAGAACAGTCCTCAATAACCTCCTGTTCTGACTTTGAATCGAGCTGACCTGGTTCAGTGCCTCAGTCTTTTGATGTGCCGCTCAGCGGCGCAGGACTCATGCGTAGTAGCCAAATTCACTGCTGCAAGAAGACTGTCCACGGAGACGACATGCGAGTAATGTCGAAAGCAGTCGATGTAGGAGCAGGTTGCAGCATCACTTGGACTGTCCCACGCCTTCATGGCTAGTGACACGGTCATGGTCCCAGCATAGGAACAGAGCGATGGCAGAGCGAACGATTCCCCCCGACTTTCCGCGCGAAACACCGCTGGCCTCCGTGCCTGGCGCACAGCCCAAGCTGGCGGTGCGGTTGGTAAACGGCAAGTACATCTCTGGGCTCACAGACGAGGAGTGGCTGGAGAGATACGACGGCTGCGAGGATCTAGCGCAGCAGTGTGTCATCTACTGCACACGCAAGGTTGCAGAGAATCCTGCATTGACCCACGAGTGCTGCCTGACAAACGTGCGTAAAGGATTCGCGCTGAAAGTGCAGAGGGGAGAGTGGGATCTTTCAGAACAAGAGCAAGATTGGGTAGTGAAGCGAGCGCGGCTGATTCTTGGCTGGTGACCAGACCGATAGCGTCGAAACAGCGATCACATATAACGCAAGGGGGCTGCTACGGGTTACCGGGATGGAATGGTCCGCCGCTGACCAACGCTTTGATGTGCTTGCTGTCCGTATTCCAATAAACCGGACCGTTGGCAACCTGGGGGGCGCTGACGTCCCCGAACCGAGGTGTGATCATCCAGGCGCGGCAGTGAGGCTCCTGTTCGACGAGGGCAATGCGGCTTCGCTACGGCGCCCAGTGCGGCAGTGTCGATTCACCGGCGCCGTCAATGACGATGGCCACACTTTGCGCGGCTCGCGTAGCCTCCATGAGCGTTGACTTGCCGGCCTCATTCGCACCAACGATGAGGTTGAGCTTCTGGTTGGGAATCAGCGTGAATTCCGTGTAGATACGATAGCCACAGATCTTAATCTTGGTAATCAACTGCCTGCTCCGTCTCGAAGTTCAGGTTAAAAGTACGGGAGGTCAGGCCTCTGTCGGTACGGGCGACTGCCATGTCGCCTCCTTTGCAACCGAGACGACTGTCAAGGCCGTAGATAACTGAGTTACGACGACGTGTGTCGATGCGTGCCTTCAGCAGTTGCCGCTTTCCCTTGCTGGCGGGGAAGAAAACGTACAAACGAACCAACCCGGCTAAGGCCGTATCGTGAGATCGTGCGAGGTTAGAGCAGCGGAGGAAGCTGGGCATTGCACAGGTAATCCATCAAAGCTGCATTTTCGAGGACAGCTTCGTAGAAGACGTGTTCCCACGAATTAACCGACTGATGGGACGCGTCGAACCTAAAGGTCTCGAGCGTCGCTCGAACATCTTGGTTCGATGCCCGCATTCTGTCGACCAGGCGAAGTAATCTACGATGTTGGTTACGGAAGAAGACTGTGTACCGTGCGGTCAGTCCAAGCTCTCGTATATGACTTTCAACTAAGCGCGTCTCCGCTGGCTCCAGATCATCAGCGGCGCCGAAGACGAACGCTGGCGCTTCAAAGGGCGCCCTTATCTCTAAGGACAAAACCTGCTCCCCAACGAAGACATCATAGTAGGGGTGGATGAAATAGCGCGGCGATCGTATATCACCAACTTTGCTTCCCTTGGCCTGCTGGCAAGCATCGCACATGGGAAAAAGATTGGCTGGCGTTACACAAAAATGGGGGTACGTGCTTTTTGGCAGATAGTGGTCCAGCGTCTGCGGACGGCCCTGCTCCCCACAAGCGGGGCAGAGAAGTAGATCGTGCTGCCGAAGAGCTAGAAGAATTCTTCCTTGAGCAGAGTTATCACCGGGGTGCAGGTAGAGGTTTAGAAAGCTGCCTTTTCGTGGCTCGATAGCCGGCCACTTGGTTACCGTGGGCGGCGAACCCTCCGCATCCAGGTACTGCTGAACCCTGGTTCGCCATTCCTGTTCGACGCTCGCGAAGTAAGCAGCGTTCACGCCGCCAACTCGTTCCGCGACAATGGTAGATACAAGTGCAACACAATCAACCAATGGGGGGGGCAATCTCATAACCATGGGTGACGTCCCTCCATGGCTTTGATTTGTACGATCAACTCTTCGCTTAGTTCACCACCCATCGCTTCAATAAGAGCATCCGCGGAACCCAATTCGTCGAATTTTTGAGTGAGCCATTTCTCGAAAGGCTTTGACGCCGTATTGTCACCAAAGACGTAGGATGAAATCCGTTGGATGTCGCCGCCGAAGGTCTGAAATGGAGGGTTCGAAACAGCGAGGCCGTCATCTGTCCGCTGAAACACATGTACGCAGTCTGTGGGAACTTCGCGAACAATTACTTCGGAGTGAGTGGCCAACAACGCCTTCGAATTGAATCTTGAGAGAATCTCCTTGAGCATTTCGACGAACTGAATTTCCAGTGTCGGATGGAGAAACAATTCCGGCTCATCGATCAATACGAGACTGTTGCGACGGATCGCACCGAGGAGATTGATTACAATGTAAGCGAAGAGGCGCTGGCCGGAACTCAGCTCAATCGGCGCACCGTTTTTGAAGAACGCTACGCCTGACTTGGAAAGACATGCGTCACTGAGTTTGTCGACAGCCAACTGGTTCATCGTGTGGCTGGAGACAGGTACATACTGCCGCCCTTCGAACTTCGCGACGGTTGGTCCATCCTTCACGACGTCGTAGTTTTTATAAAGGCTTCGAACTCGCTTCTCGGGATCGATTTCGATAGCCGCGAAGTCGAAGTCGAAAGCTTCTCCCAGTACGGCCTCGACGGTACTGACTTTCATTGCCCACTCTGTGATGACTTTGAATATTTGATCATCAGCGGCACAGGCAATTAATGATTGAGCTGCGCTTGTACGAGGAAATTCGTGAGATAGTCGAATCCTGCCTGGCTTGCCCTCCGTCGTTTCCTTCGAGCGGCCTCGAAAGCCGAAGTAGCGGTAAACATCTTTGTCACGGACCTTCTGCCCAGTCATGTCAACGGGAAAGCGCTCGAACGGGCTGTAGGAAACGACAACGACTTGACTGAGATTGGGTTGCTCTGAGAACCCAGCGTCGCCCTGCTTCGGCTCGCTGTCTTCTGGGGTAATCCAGGTCTCCACCATTTGATGCAGAACGCGCGATTTCCCCACTCCATTGGGCCCAATCAGTACGTTTACATCGTGGGGGAGAAGGCTTTCGGACGAGAAGTTGAGTGCGAGCGAAGATTTCTTTCCGAACACATCCAAAAAACGAAAGTGAAAGTTATTCGCTGCGATCGCTTGGTTCTCTAAAACCTTCCATCCATCCAGGTACGCTGCAATGCTTCCTCGTTCACGCTGCAAAGAGTTTGCGAATCCTTCCGTGTCGACCAGCGCGATAGCTTTTGAGTCAAAGCTGCTCTTCACGAGCAGGCTGGCATCGCGCAGTGCTGTGGCAACTTCGACGGCAGCATCCACTCCTAGGCGCGCTTTCAATTGCTGATAGAACGTAATGTCAGAGGGCACGGAGACATAGTCAATCCCAGGCGCGGGGAACGCGCCGCTCCACCCAGATCTCCGCAGTTCGTCTAAACGCTCGTAGGACGTCTTCGTTTCAGAAATGAGTAGGCGTAACACGCCTAACTGGACCAATTCACCCGCAATCCGACAGGAAACCGGAAAGCTGGTTTCATACCCATAGTCATCCCATATATCCCAAAGAAGCTCCAACACATCCCCGGAGCCTTCTGGCGCAGAGTTAATCCGCCTGCTGCGTCTTCCCAAGTAGCAAACTTTCACTTTCCCTCCCCGAGGAATACCGTTTCGTAGTGGCGTGTTACTCGGTAAGCACCGACGCTATCATTCGGACTAGATCTTATGGATATGGCCGAGCCAATATTGTGCTGGGCATGGTTAGAAGTTTATATCCTACGATGCTGGTATTGACGACTCGGCAACCCAAGAACATGTCAGATACCCATAGAAGCTTGGAAGATGAAAAGGACAGACCGTTAGCAGACAGTGCAGAGAAAAATGCGTGGACTGACGTTGACGAAAGCGGTGCGGATAATCTCGCGGCGGAAGGAAAGGCGTCGGCATCGCAAAGCCGGGAGGCCGATGTGTGTCGAGCTTCTCCCCCAACGTCGGCCTTCGAAGGTCTCGCTCCAGATGTGGAAAATCCTCTCATTGGGGCTACCGCTGCGTCGGTAGACCAAGATGTTCCAGTACGGTCGACAGAAGCACGCCTAACTCTGCAGTCCAATTGGCTAGCCGCGCTCGATGCCGCCGGAAAGCCAGGTCTTGAGGCCTTTGAATACCCGTTGTATTCGGATGTCCATGTCGCCGGTGAGATCGTAGAGGGTCTGGGTCCTTATAAGCTTCTCAATGCGCTTCCGCTGCGGGCAGATGGGAGCGTCGCCATTGCGGTTATTCTGAGGGCAACGTTCTACGAGGTCGCATCGTGGCCTGGAGCCTTACCTCGGACGCTGAAGACCAACGTTGACCGCTATCATGGAGGGACGTTTGCAGATGAGTTTGCAGCTCTATGCTCTCTGAGTATGGGGGTTCGACTGAAGGCCGGGGACGCGAATCGGAGGTTTGGCGCCAATGACCCAATGGGTCGATTCCAAGCCCATCAGTCGCGTGTCCCGCCTACGCTGGTCCTCAATCGATCACGGGCTATTGTTCCGAGTGCTTTCGCAACTCCACCCTTGGCCAGTATCGGTAGTCGCCTTCGCACCATCCCGTTCATTGAGCCGAGGCTGCTTACGGAGTTGATGCGAGCTGCACGAGCGTACCAAGACGCATTGTGGATTGCCGAATCAGAGCCAAACCTTGCTTGGCTGTTGCTGGTGTCGGCGCTTGAGATCGCGGCGAGCGCACACGTCTCAGACACGGGATCTGCCGAAGGGAATCTGCGTGAGTATCAACCGGCGCTCGCGGCATTGCTCGCGTCCAAAGGGGGAGACGAATTGGTGGCCGAAGTCGGGGGGCTACTAAAGAACCTTTACAGTGCAACCAAAAAATTTATGCGGTTCTGCGAGCAGTTTGCCCCCCCTCCTCCTGATGTGAGGCCGAATCTCGATTGGATGCGGATCGAGTGGGCGTGGCCAAAACTGAAAAAGGTCTTGGCGAAGGTTTACGAGCACCGTTCTCACGCTTTGCACGCTGGCATCCCATTTCCCGCACCAATGTGTCGCGCCCCTGAGCGGTGGGGCGAAGAAGGGGCCGTGTCCGAGCGGGCAGTCACTGCACTGGCGGAAAGCACACTCGGAGCGACATGGACACCAGGGGACGCGCCCATTTCCCTCAATACGTTTCAGTATTTTGTTCGAGCATCGCTCTTGCTATGGTGGGATCATATATCTGCACCTGTGCAACACCATACCGGAGTGATGGGCCCGCAATAGCAGAGGATCAGACCTTGGTCGACACCGATGACAATGGCGATCTGACGAGTAAACGCATTTGCTACAAGTGCGTTGGTGAGGCCTATCTTTCGGCTGAAATCGAGCAATTTGGAGATGATGGCGGATGCGCTTACTGCGGCGACACCGCTTTGTCCCTGCCCATCGTTGACCTTGCAGAACGAATCGAAACGGCGTTCGACGACCACTACGTTCGCACGCCAGATCAACCAAACTCGTGGCAGCTCAGCATGCTTGCCGATAGGGAGTCCAGCTACGATTGGGATCGAGAGGGCTCTCCGGTGGTCGACGCAATTGCGGACGCCGCTCAAATTTCACTAGCTGCGGCGGAGGATGTCCTCGAGATCCTAGAGGAACGTCACGGCAACTTCGATAAAGACGCCCTGGGTGAGGAGTCCGAGTTTTCCTCGGACTCGTACTACCAAGAAAAAGGCCCTGATGATCGAGGATGGCAAGAGGAGTGGCGCTACTTTGAGCACTCACTGAAAACACAAGCACGGTATTTCAGCCAAACAGCTGCGGACCACCTCGCTCAAGTCTTCGGCGCAATCGACAAGCTTACGACCCGGGATCTTCGCCAACTTGTTGTAGACGCCGGACCTGGGACCGCGTTTGATCACCTCTATCGCGCACGGGTATTTCAGGCTGAGGAACCTCTTAAAAAAGCCCTTCGACGACCGGATCTCCATCTCGGCTCGGCGCCGCGCATCGTAGCGCGTGCTGGGCGAATGAACGCACACGGAATTTCGGTTTTCTATGGCGCTACCGAGGCGAAAGTGGCAATTGCGGAGGTCCGCCCACCTGTCGGGGGTAAAGTCATCGTTGCGAGGTTTGGCATTACCCGACCTTTGCGTCTCCTTGATTTGACCGCGTTGAAGGAAGTACACGTAACGGGTAGCATCTTCGATCCCTCCCTGAAGCGGCAGCTCGAACGCGCTTCTTTTCTTCGGACGGTGGGAGAGCGGATGGCACGGCCCGTAATGCCTGATGACGAACTGATCGACTATCTGCCGACCCAGGCCGTTGCGGATTTTTTGGCGACGATGAACGAGCCACGTTTGGACGGGATCGTTTTCCTTTCAGCCCAAACGAAAGGGGGATGTAACGTCGTCCTGTTCCATCACGCAGCCAAGGTGGCAGAGACCGTGTTTCCAAACGGTGTAGAGATCGACATCAGCACCGGATCTTGGACCGAAGAGGGTTGGGAGATCGAATATTCGGTTTCCGAAAAGGTGCCGTCCAAATCGGCGTTGAATCAACCCGTCCATGACGAAGCTGTTTGGGGGGATCTGTGCGCTCACCCTCCTGAGCCGAGGCATTGGGATGACGATTTCCGTGAGGCGGCGCTCAAGGTCGAACTCGACAGCATCGCAGTCCATCATGTGGATTCGGTTGTGATCGCGACTGCTCAGCATTTGGTTCAACGCTTCCGATATGAAGCGCACGAGCACAAGTTCTAGTTCTGCACCCCTTGCGTGCAACACATCGCTGCCCGACGTTACTATGCGCTGCGAATATCAACTACAGGCTGGCGCAATTTGGTGCTCCTCAAGAGCCTGGTGGCGGCACGCGATGATGGCTCGGATGTAGAACGGAATTGTATTTGCGTATCGTTGGTGTGACGGGGACGGATGACAATCCAGCACAGTTCAGCCGGAGTGCAATGTGCGTTCCTGTTTGCGATCAGGCCGCGAGCTGCTGCATGCCAAGAACAATGGAGGCCTCCCCTGATAGGTTATCACCGCGATCGAGCTGCTTTGACGCGTCTCAATACCGCAGCACAGCGGCTTCTCCCCTCATTCCTGGCGGCGTTCGAAGTCTTCGTCTTTGCCGACATTCGGCATATTCACGAGCGCTTGTGCAAATTTCTCAGCGTCTTGTGAGTGTTCCGGCACTTCAATACGTAGCCATTCTCCGAGCAAATCTCTAACACAGTGCTGGCACAGGTCGAGGCGGACCACGTTGCCGTCACCAAAGATGGAATCGAAGCCACAAGGGAGGTCGACCGACAGCCGTTCTTGCCATTCGCCCGGATCCTCAGGAGTTAGCCGACGCTGACACCGGTCGCAGGTGCATGCTGCCAGCTCTCTGGCAGCAACTGAGCGATATTCGCGCATGCCTTTCCTCGGTGCAGTATGTGAAGGGGTGCTCAATGGCCAACACAGTTAGACGCGCCCATCATCAGACCATAGCAGACGGCGAAGAGATTAATGCCTCGATGCTCCATGTATTGCATCGAGTGGATTCTCCTCATTTGTCGAAAATATCCGTAACTTTAGTCATCTAACGACAGAAAAGGCCGTCCTTCGGGACGGCCTTTTTTCGTGGTGTGCGCTTCGCCAGACAAGCATTCGCTCCACCGTTGCCTCAAGTATACCGCGGCCCCTGGGGCTTGCGGGAAGCCCCGGCGCCCGCAGTAGCATCGCCACCCATCTTGAAACCGACCGAAAGGAGGGTGAGACATGCGTGTGATGTCTTCGACGTTTGGAACACGGGGCCGTGCCGTGGTGGCGCCGACAGGAGGTGCGAAATGAGCGCTCATGCGGTGGTGATTGCCGGCGGCGGACCCACGGGGCTCATGCTGGCGGCTGAACTGGCGCTGGCCGGCATTGACGTCGCCATTGTCGAGCGCCGTGCCAACCAGGATGTGGTTGGCGTGCGCGCACTCGGGCTGCACGCGCGTTCCATCGAGGTGCTCGACCAGCGCGGTGTGGCCGAGCGATTTGTCTCGCAGGGCAAGACCTATCCGGTCGTGCACTTCGGCGAGAACCCGTTGGACATCAGCGACTTTCCTACCCGGCACAATTATGTGCTCGGCCTGTGGCAGCACCACACCGAGCGCCTCCTCGCTCAGTGGGTCGACGAGCTTGGCGTGCGGTTCTATCGCGAGCGCGAGGTGGCCGGATTTTCGCAAGACGACAGCGGCGTCGATGTCACGTTGTCCGACGGAGAGGTGCTGCGCGCGCAATACCTCGTCGGCTGCGATGGCGGGCGCAGCGCTGTTCGCAAGGCGGCCGGCATTGAGTTTGCCGGCTGGGACGCAACGACGAGCTGGCTCATCGCCGAGGTGCACACCACGCAGACGCCTCCGCCCTTTGGCTTCAAATACGACGCCATCGGCAGGCACGCCGTCGCGCCCATGGAAGATGGCAAGTGTGTCCGCGTGGTGCTGACGGAGCGGCAACTCGGCACTGACAACGCGCCCACGCTGGCGGACCTGAGCGAGGCGCTGATCGCCGTCTATGGCACCGACTTTGGTGCGCATCGCCCGAACTGGATCTCGCGCTTTTCCGATATGGCTCGCCAGGCCGTGGCCTACCGCGATAAACGTGTGCTGCTGGCAGGCGACGCCGCGCATGTGCATCCGCCCATGGGCGGGCAGGGCCTGAACATGGGCATGCAGGATGCCGTGAATCTGGGCTGGAAGCTGGCTGCGGTCATCAAACGGATGGCGCCCGAAAGCCTGCTCGACAGCTACCACGCGGAGCGCCATCCCGTTGCCGCCCGCACGTTGCGCAATACGCTCGCGCAGGTGGTGTTGCTCCGCCAGGACGAGCGCTCCAAGGCGCTGAGCGAGATCACGTCGGAGTTGTTCCGCATGGACGAACCACGCAGGCGGCTCGTTGGGATGGTCTCCGCGCTCGACGTTCACTACGACATGGGCGATGGCCATCCGCTGCTCGGCCGCCGTATGCCCGATCTTGACCTGGACACCGCCGATGGCCCGGTGCGCGTTTTCCACTTGCTGCACGAGGCCCGCGCGGTGCTGCTCAACTTCGGCCCGAATGAGGCATTCGACATTGCGCCATGGGGCGATCGCGTGCGACGTGTCGACGCGCGCTATGCAGGAACCTGGTCGCTGCCGGTGATCGGCACGGTGCCCGCACCCGCCGCGGTGCTGATCCGGCCTGACGGCCATGTGGCGTGGGTCGGTGACGGAACGGCGCAAGGGCTGCAGGAGGCGTTGCGGCGGTGGTTCGGCCCGGCGGCAGGCTGACAGATGCCCGCAGCCGACATGGCTGGGTGGAGGGCGGCGTCTATCCAGGTGTTTCAAGCGGCTGGCGTGATCGGGGTGGCCGGTATGCTGCATGGCAACTCATTCACCGACTCTTTGGAGACCTGCATGTTCACTGTCCTCAGCAAGCTTGTCCTGCTCGCCGTGTATGGCCTCGCGCTGGCCAGCTATGCCACGCCGCTGCCGCTGTCCGCCGATGCCATCGGCTGGGTGCGCGTCGCGGCCTTGGTGTTGCTGGCGGCGCATGCGTTGGAGGTGGTGTTCTGCTTCCGGAAGGTGTCGCTGCACAAGGGCCCGTTGCTCGACAGCGTGTTGCTGACGTTGCTGTTCGGCTTTCTGCACTGGAAGCCGATGGCAGACGCTGCGCGGCAAGCTCGCTGATCGGCGCCAATCGACCTGACTAGCCGCAACGGCGGGGCAGACCTACTCTAGTTCCAGTCGTCCCTTGATTGACCAGTTGGGACTCCTTGCTGCAACGCGGCATTGATCATGGACAGAGTGGAACGAACGGCGTTTGTCTTTGCCGGCGGCGGCAGTCTTGGTGCCATCGAGGCCGGCATGCTGCGCGAGCTGGTGGCCTCCGGCGTGGTCCCGGACATGGTGGTGGGTGCCTCGGCGGGTGCCATCAACGCAGCCTTTTTTGCGTGCAACCCGCACGCGGCGGGCACTGCCCAGCTCGAGGCGCTATGGCGCGGTGTGCGACGTGCCGACGTGATGCCGTGGTCCTGGCGGGCGATGTTCAGCATGCTGGGGCTCCTGGGTGGGCAACGGGAGCACCTGGTCGATGCATCTGGCCTGCAGCGCCTGCTGACGAGGCATTTCGCGCAGACCCCGCTGGAGGCGGCCACGCTGCCACTGCACGTTGTGGCCACCGACATGCGCACGGGCGCCGAGGTGGTGCTGTCCTCCGGCGCCATCGTGCCAGCCGTGCTCGCCAGCGCCGCCATTCCGGGCGTGTTTCCGCCGGTGCGCATTGGTGATCGCCTATTGATCGACGGGGGCGTCGCCAACAACACGCCCGTCTCCGCGGCCATCCGGCTGGGCGCCACACGTGTCGTCGTATTGCCCGCGGGGTTTGCCTGTGCCGACCGTCGTGCTCCGCGCAGCGCCATCGAGCATGCGTTGAATGCCTTGTCACTGCTGGTTGCGCGTCAGCTTGTGCAAGACCTGGAACGCTGGGCAGGGCAGGTGCCGATTGCCGTGGTGCCACCGCTGTGCCCGCTCGACGTCTCGCCCTACGACTACGCCCGCTGTGGAGAACTCATCGACCGCGCCGCGGCGGCCACTGCGGCATGGCTGGCAGCCGATGGCTTGGCTGGTACCGGCATCCCAGGCGCGCTGCGTGAGCACGACCACAACGACGATCACCCGAACTGCAGCGCAGACCTCCACGGCACGCCTGCGGCTTGATGCGGGCAGGGCGGGGGTTTCTGTCTGGCGCGTCCAACCGCTTGACGGTTGCGCTTGCAGTTGCGGGCGGAATGTTCGACACGCGCGCCGCTGCGGACAGGCTGCCGTGATCCACGGCCAGCACGAGGAACGGATCATGGTCGGAGGGTGGGTGGCACAGATGTGGCGTGCCATCATGCGGGCGGGTGCGCAATGCAGTGCGCCGGAATTTTTGCAGACCATGAAACCGTATCAAGTGCTTCACGTCGACAACGGCGCCGACATCAAGCTGTGGACCAACGGCGTACCGGTGGAAGACGATGCCCGCAAGCAGTTGATGAACACGGCCAAGATGCCGTTCATCTTCAAGCACCTGGCAGTGATGCCGGATGTGCACCTGGGTAAGGGTTCGACCATCGGCAGCGTGATCCCGACGCAGGGCGCGATCATTCCGGCGGCCGTCGGCGTGGATATCGGTTGCGGGATGATGGCCGCGCGTACGACGCTCACGGCGGCTGATTTGCCCGACAACCTGCACGGGCTGCGCAGCGCCATTGAAGCGGCGGTGCCGCACGGCCGTACGCCGGGCCCGCGCGACAAGGGGGCCTGGAACACGCCGCCGGAAACCGTCGATGCGATGTGGGGTGAGCTGGCCGATGGCTTCAAGCGCATCACCGACAAATACCCCAAGTTGAACAAGACGAACAACCACAAGCACCTGGGAACGCTCGGTACGGGCAACCACTTCATCGAGGTTTGCCTGGACGAGGAGCAGCGCGTCTGGTTCATGCTGCACTCGGGTTCGCGCGG
>Ga0209759_1000383_pt1 | contig 55232 bp, 65 predicted proteins | sample AraplaCL_Col_mMS_FD_184261 | JGI IMG/M metagenome (GOLD analysis project Ga0209759, IMG submission 184261) | Arabidopsis root microbial communities from the University of North Carolina, USA - plate scrape CL_Col_mMS (SPAdes) (version 2) | ecosystem: Host-associated > Plants > Roots >...
CGCACGGCAAGCCCGACCCCGCGCTGTACCTGCTCGCGGCCGCGCGCCTGGGCGTCGCGCCCGAGGATTGCATCGCGTTCGAGGACAGCGAGAACGGCGCGCGCGCCGCGCAGGCCGCCGGCGTGCGCGTCGTGATCGTGCCGGACCTGAAGCATCCGCCGCAGGACGTCGCGGCGCGTGCGCATGGCGTCATCGGCTCGCTGGACGAGGCCATCGCCCACGTGCCGCACTGGTTCCCGCAGCTGTGAACGCGCCGCGCCCGCTCGACGAGCTGCGCTTTCTCGGCGGCTATCCGCCGTCCACGCTGGCGCAGGTGCGCGACCTGATCGCGCAAGGCAAGTTGGGCGACTACCTCGCGCGCCGCTATCCCGAGCGCCACGAGGTGCGCAGCGACGGCGCGCTCTACGAGCACGCGATGGCGCTCAAGCAGCGCTACCTGCGCAACGCGCCGCTGCTGGCCAAGGTGGCGTACGACAACCGGTTGCAGATCGACCAGCGCGCGCTCGGCACCCTGACCGCCGTGTCGCGCGTGCAGGGCGGCCAGCTCAAGGCCAAGCGCGAGATCCGCGTGGCCGCGCTGTTCAAGGACGCGCCGGCCCCGATGCTGCAGATGATCGTCGTGCACGAGCTGGCCCACCTGAAGGTGCGCGAGCACGACAAGGCGTTCTACGCGCTGTGCGAGCACATGCTGGCCGGCTATCACCAGATCGAGTTCGACACGCGGCTGTACCTCACGTGGCGTGCGCTGGAAGTGACGGATATCACGCCGCCGAACACCTGAGCTGAGCGGCGCTTCGCCGCCCTTCGTTCGCAGCGCGAGTTCACGTGGCCGACTTCACGAACTGGGTCGGATTGCATCGGTGTTTCCACGGATCAGCAGGGCCTGTTGCCCCTATCCTCGAGACATCCGAAAAGCTCCCTGGCGACGTCGCTCATGACCACCCTCGTTCTTGCCCTCCTCGTCGCCATCGCTGCCGGCTTCGCGGCCTGGCGGGTAGTCGCCCGCCGCCGCGGCGCCGATACGCAAGCCGCTCGCGAGACCGCGACGCGCACGGCCCTGCTGGCCGCGCGCCAGGGCGTGGCCGAAGGCCGGCCGCCCGTCGCCGCGCCGCCGTCCCTCAACGTGGATGCCGAGACCGCTCGCGCCAGCGCCCGCGCCAAGGCCGAACGCGTGGTGGCCGCCGAGGCCCTGCGCCGCAAGGCCGCGATCCAGAAGGCGCAGAACGCCGCACGCGTCGAGGCCGAACGCCGCGCCGCCGAGGCGGCCAAGGCCGCCGCCGATCTGGCCTCTACGCTGCCGTCCGCGCGGCTGCCGCAGGTCGAGCGCACGACGCCCATCCTGCCCAGGCCCGCGCCCGCCCCGGTGGTCGGCGAGAAGACGACACCGCTGCCCCGCCCGGCCGTGCCGGCGCCGCGCAAGCCGGCCGCCCCCGCGGTGCTCAAGACGACCGAGCAGACGCTGGTCATGCTGGTCGACGATTCGAAGATGGTGCGCGTCAAGTCCACCCGCCTGCTGGCCGCGCATGGCTTCCAGGTCGTCACCGCGGTCGACGGCCTGGATGCGCTGCGGCAGCTCGAGACCTGCTGCCCCGACCTGCTGATCACCGACGTCGACATGCCCGGGATGGACGGCTTCGGCCTGGTCAACGCGCTGCGCGGCAGCCCGCGCACGCAGCACATCCCGCTCGTGATGATCACCTCGGCCGAGGATCGCCATCGCGAAGAGGCGCTGCGCATCGGCGTCGGTCTCGTGATGGGCAAGCCCTACGACGAGGCGGCGCTCATCGCCCACATCCGCAGCTTCAAGTTCTTCGCCAAGGCCGAGGAGCCCGAGGCGCTGGCCTGCGCCTGACGCGCTGCCGCGCCGCGGAGGTGGCGCGCCGGTAGCATGTCGGCATGGACCTGCCGCTACCGTTCAAGAACCCGCTGCTGGCCAGCTCGTTTCGCTGGCTGCTGTGGAGCGACGCGCTGACCCAGCTGGCCACCATGGTGGGCCAGGTGGCGCTGCCGTGGTGGATCGCCCAGTGGGGCGGCGCGCACGACCTGGCGGTCTACGGCGTCATGGTGTCGGCGATGTCGATGGTCGCCTTGCCGCTGCTGTCGCCGTTCGCCGACCGCCATTCCAAGCGGGTGCTGATCGCCGCCGGCCTGCTCGTGCTCGGCATCGCCACGAGCGCGATGGCGGCGTTCGCGTCGCTGGGTCACTACCGGCTGGGCATCGTCGTCGCGATCGAGGCCATCACCGTGCTCGCGACGGCGCTGATCATGCCGGCCTCCAACAGCATCGTCACCGAGCTCGTGCCGCCGGCCGGCCTGTCGCAGGCCATCGGACTGCAGCAGACGGCCCAGGCCAGCGGTCGCCTCGTCGGCCCGGCGATCGCCGGCGCCGTGCTAGCGGCGGTGGGCACCGCGCCGACGCTGTGGCTGGGCGCGCTGCTGCTGCTTGCGGCCGCGCTGCTGGCCACGCGCCTGCCCAGGAGCGTGGGCGCGGCCGTGCAGGCGCAGCGGCGGTGGTGGGACGAATTCCGCGTCGGCCTGCGCGTCAACTGGGCCATCCCGATCGAACGCGGCTGGGTGATCTGCAACTTCATCGGGGCGGTGTTCATGGTGCCCGCGGTGGCGATGCTGGTGCCGCTGAAGGTGCAGTCGCTGGGCTTGTCGGCGGCCTGGCTGGGCTGGTGCGAGGCCGGCCTGTCGCTGGGCATGCTGGCGGGCTCGCTCGGCCCCGCGGCCTGGTGGGCACGCGTCCAGGGCCGCTTCGGCGCGCGCGTGGGCGGCAGCGCGCTGATCGGTCTGGCGCTGACGGTGGCCGGCTCGACCAGCGATCGCCACGTGCTGGTGGCCTGCTTCGCGCTGGTGGGCCTGGGCGCCGCGACGACCACGCTGGTGGGCAAGACCCACCGCATGCTCGCGCGACCGCTGGCGTATCGCGCGCGCATGTCGGCCGCGGCGATCATGACCGTGCAGATCTCGCAGACCCTGGGTCCGGCCATCGCTGGCATGGCGCTGACCCACTGGAGCGTGCGCACGGTCTACGTCGTGTTCGGACTGCTGAGCGCCGCGTCCGCGCTGGGCTTCTTCCTGATCCCCGGCTTTCGCGCCTTCATGGGGCTGGAACACGACGAGGTCGACAACTTCTACGCCAAGGCCTTCCCGCAGGCGTTCGACAGGACCTGAGTCAGCTCTCGAGATGGTGCCGCTTGTGCCAGTCGGCCAGCGACTCCTTCGGGTATTCGTCGCAGATCTCGTCGGCCGGCCGCACGTGCGCGTCGACCCACTCGGGCTTGAACTCCAGCATCATGTGGGTGACCTCGGGCGGCTTGCTCAGCGGCGTGTCGACCGCGCCGGCGTGCGGATGCACCAGGTCCGGCCAGGTCGGGTCGTAGAGCCACAACGCCGTGCCGCAGTGCTTGCAGAAATTGCGCTGGCCGGTGCTGGTCTTGCCGTCCTCGAGCCTGGCCTGGTAGACGGACAGGTGCTCGCGGCCCTTGACCTTCAGCGTGCGGTGGTCCGCGCCGAGGTTGATCGCATAGCCGCCCGTGCCGGCGGTCTTGCGGCAGATCGAGCAATAGCAGCGCATGTAGGGCACCGCCTCGTGCGCCAGCACGGTGTACGACACCGCGCCGCAATGACAGGATCCTTCCAGCAGCATCGTCTCTCCCCGGTAAGGGGCGCGCGTCCGGCGGCGCGCCCACGGCGGGAATTGGCAAGGCGCGTACCAGCGGCTCAGGAATCCGACAGGTTCGCGCCGCTGGGCGTCATGCGAAAGGAGATGGCCAGCCGGTTCCAGCAGTTGATCATGGCGATCGCCAGCGTCAGGTCCATCTGCTCCTTGGGCGTGAACTGCGCTGCCAGCGCGGCATGCACCTCGTCGGGCGCGCCGGCGGTCGCGATCCGCGTGACGGCTTCGGTCCAGGCCAGCGCGGCGCGTTCGCGCGGCGTGAAGAACGGCGTCTCGTGCCACACCGTCAGGGCATGGAGGCGGCGCTCGCTCTCGCCGCCCTTGCGGGCATCGGCGGCGTGCATGTCGACGCAGAATGCGCAGCCGTTGATCTGGGAGGCGCGCAGCTTGACGAGTTCGAGCAGCGGCTTTTCGAGGCCCAGCTTCTCGGTGGCGGCCGAGAAGGCCAGCATCGCCTTGATGGCGTCGGGCGAGGCCTTGTAGATGTCGAGACGGGTTTGCATGGCGGGCTCCTTTGGTTGGGGGGTGCCTGCATCGTAGGAGTGCCCCGGCGGCCGACAGGCGGCCAATTCCGGCAAAGACGAGGGGACCATTGCCGCGCTCGAGACGCCCGATGGCCCGACAATCGCGCGATGGAACTGCACGTCGTGATCGCCGGCGACAAGGATCTGTCGGGCCAGCTGTACCGCCAGTTGCGCGACGCGATCCGCAGCGGCCGGCTGGCCGCCGACGAGCAGCTGCCGCCTTCGCGGCTGCTCGCCGGGCAGCTGAAGATCTCGCGCAAGACCGTGTCCGAGGTCTACGCGCGCCTGACCTTCGAGAAGCTGCTGGTCGGGCGCGTGGGCATCGGCACCTTCGTCGCGCCGCAGGCCGCCACGCGCGCGACGCCCGCTCCGGCGCGCCCGCTCGCGAGCCACGCGGCCGTCGAGAAGTGGCGCACGCTGGCGCTGCCGCTGCGGCATCCGCCGGTGGCCGGCAGCGCGCGCTACGAGTTCATCGGCGGGGCGCCGGCGATCGAGCTGTTTCCGCATGCCGACTGGCGCCGCTGCATGCTGCACGCCTTGCGCGAGAACGCCCGCACCCGCGCGCTGTACGGCCCCGCCGAGGGCCAGCCCGAGCTGCGCGAGGCGATCGCGCGCCACGTCGGATTCGCGCGCGGCGTGCGCTGCACGCCTCAGCAAGTGGTGGTCACCAGCGGCGCGCAGCAGGCGCTGGCCCTGCTGGCGCGCGTGCTGGTCGAGCCCGGCAGCACGGCGGTGGTGGAGGACCCCGGCTATCCGCAGGCCCGGCTGATCCTGCAGGCCAACGGCGCGCGCGTCATGGGGGTGCCGGTCGACAGCGAGGGCCTCGTCGTCGACGCCATTCCCGCCGATGCGCGCCTGGTCTACGCGACGCCGTCGCACCAGTTCCCGCTGGGCATGCCCATGAGCGAGGCTCGCCGGCGCGCGCTGCTTGCCCGGGCCGGCGAGATCGGCGCCATCGTCGTCGAGGACGACTACGACAGCGAATTCCGCTACGAGGGGCGCCCCACGGACTCGCTGCAGGGCCTGGACGACACCGGCAACGTCGCGCTGGTGGGCTCGTTCTCCAAGACGATGTCGCCGGCGCTGCGTCTGGGTTACCTGATCGCGCCGCCGGCCGTGGCGCAGGCCGCCGCCAACGTCAAGCACCTCGTCGACTGGCATACGCCCACGCAGACGCAGGTCGCACTGGCGCGGTTCATGGGCGACGGCGACCTGCAGCGCCATGTCCGCCGCTGCCACGGCGTCTACGCGCAGCGCCGCGATCGCTTGCGCGCGCGCTTGTCCGCCGACCTGGCGCCGTGGTTCGAGCTCGTGCCGACCGTGGCCGGCTTCCACATGGCCGCCCTGGCGCGGGGCCCGATCGACATGGCCGTGCTGCTGAACCTGGCGCGCCGCGTCGACGTCGGGCTGTATCCGCTCGCGGGGTTCTATCGCGCCCAGCCGCCGCGCGATGGCCTGCTGCTGGGCTTCGGCGCGATCGCTGCGGCGGACATCGATCCGGCGCTGGATCGCGTGCGCGACGTGCTGCAGCAGATGGGCTGAGGCGGCGCATTCGGTCCGCGCGCGGGCGCCGCCCGGCCGCCGCCAAGGCGCCGTTGCTCATAGACTTCGAGACGAGGATCTCCTCGTGCCACTTCAGGAAAAGACGATATGCAAGATGCCACCGCCTTGACGCTGGACGCCGCCACCACGGCGCTGGTGCTGATCGACCTGCAGCAAGGCATTCTTTCCTACGCGAAGGCGCCCCGCGGCGCGGCCGCGGTGTTGGCCAACGCGGCGCCGCTGGCCGACGCCTTCCGGGCGGCCAAGGCGCCGGTCGTTCTCGTGAAGGTCGGCTTTTCCGCCGACGGCGGCGATATGCTGAAGGCCAGGGTCGACGCCCCCAACCCGCCCGGCGCGCCGCCGGCCGATTGGCTGGACCAGCCGCCCGAGCTGCCCAGCCGGCCCGGCGACCTGCACATCCTCAAGCGTCAGTGGGGCGCGTTCTACGGCACCGAGCTGGACCTGCAGCTGCGCCGGCGCGGCATCAAGACCATCGTGCTGGCCGGCATCGCGACCTCGGTGGGCGTGGAGTCCACCGCGCGCAACGCGTGGGAACTGGGCTACGACATCGTCTTCGCCGAAGACGCCACCAGCGGCCCTGACGCGGCATCGCACGCCCACTCGTTCGAGAAGATCTTCCCGCGCATCGGCCGCGTGCGCCGGACGGCGCAGGTGCTCGCGGCGCTGCGCTGAACAGCCGGCGCGCCCCGCTCAGCGGCGGCGCGTCAGCCGTAGTTGCGGATCCACTCCAGGCCCTCGGTGTAGGCCGCGTCGATCGCGGTGTCCTCCGTCATGTGCTGGCCGCGTGGCACGGCGATCTCGCGCGGACGCGTGGGCCAGACCTGCTTGGAAATGATCAGGTTCGGGGCGAAGCGGCCGGCATCGACCGGCTTGGCGCTGCAGAGCAGTTCGTAGTTCTGCCACTTGAAGACCCGGGTCGTGTCCATCGGCGCTCCTGCTGTAGAGAACGACAGTATGCGCCATGCCGGATGACAGTTTGCAGGCGGGCCCGGATTGCCGGGTGGGCTTCAAGTTAGGGATCCATGCGGGGCGGTATTTCGTCCGCGGTGTCAACCGTGGCCCGGCGACCACCGTTGTGTGTCCAAGTCCGGCGCTGCCGGGCCCGCTCGAGAGAGAGTCGGAGCCAAAACGAATCTCGTCTGAACTGGAATCCCACATGACCAAGACCCTCATCGTTGCCGCCCTGCTCTCGTCCTTCGCGGCGGTCTCGTTCGCCCAGGACGCCGCTTCCGCCGCCGAACCGGCGTCGGCGCCGCACAAGCACATGAAGAAGGCCCACAAGGCGCACAAGATGCACAAGGCCGCTTCGGCCGCCACGAATCCGGAAACCTCGCCGGACAAGAAGGGTGGCAACTAAGCAGTCCTGCGGCCAATTGGCCGCATGACGCTGGTTGAGCGCCGGGGCCGCGACGCCCCGGTGACGCGCGAAGGGCCGACGAAAGTCGGCCCTTCGCGTTTTGCGGTCCGGCGCGCACGCAGCGCCGCGCGACAATCGCCCCATCCCGATGCCCAGCCCCCGTCCGCCCCGCCAGAGCCATCACGTCTACGTGGTGCTGCTCGACGACCGCGTCTGGAACGAGCCGGCGTTCCGCAAGGCCAACCCCGACCACACGCTGGGCCGGCCCTGCGTCTACGTGGGCATGACCGGGCTCGACCCCGACCTGCGTTTCGACAAGCACAAGGCCGGCATCCAGTCCAACCGCTTCGTCTTCAAGTACGGACTGCGCCTGCTGCCCGCGCTGTACGCCGTCTACAACCCCATGCCGTATGAGGCCGCGCGCGAGATGGAGGTGGAACTGGCGATCGGGCTGCGCGAGTCCGGCTACGGCGTCTGGCAGGCCTGAGCGCATACCCACGGCCGCTCCGAAGGAAGCTCACGCCGCAGCCGTCAGGGCGAGGCCCGGCCCCATGCGCGTATGCTGGCGGCCTCTCAACTGCCGAGCATCGCGATGACCAAGACATTGATGATCCTGGCCGAACTGGTCGTGATCAACTGGGCGCTGATCGTGGCGGCCAGCCTCATCAAGGCCAAGGCCTGGAAGCCCTCGGGCATGGCGGCCGCCATGGGCAACCGCGACGTCGCGCCGGATTGCAGCGGATTTCCCGCCCGCACCGAGCGCGCCGCCCGCAACATGCTGGAGAACATGGTGCTGTTCAGCGCGCTCGTGCTGGTGGCCAGCGCGGGCGGCGTGCACAGCCCGAACGTCGAACTCGGCGCGCGCATCTTCTTCTGGGCGCGCCTCGTCTACATCCCGATCTACATGATCGGCATCCCGGTGGCGCGAACGGCCATCTGGGCCATCAGCGTCGTCGGCATGGGAATGATCTTCGCCGCCATCGTGCAGGCGATGGCGTGACGCTCACCGGCGGTTCATCTTCCAGACCGTCGTGCCCAGGATGGTGGCGAAGGTGACCCACGCGACGAGCGGCACCCCGGTCGCCGCGGCCGGCTTGTCGATCGGGCGCGCCGCGGCGACATAGGCCGTCGCGGTCGCGGCGATGGCCGCCGAACCGACCGCCGCGGCCCCCAGGTCGTGGCGGCCGAAGAACAGCTTGGCCCAGCCAGTGATCATCGCGACGTTGGCCGCGAACAGTCCGAGCGCGCGGTTGCGCTCGGGCGTGGACGGCCGGCGCGCAAGGCGATAGGCGCCGACGGCCAGCGCGCTGTCGAGCGCCGTCCAGACGATCGGAAAGACCGCCCGCGGCGGATTGAAGCGCGGCTTGCGCAGCAACGCGTACCAGACCTTGGTCGAAAGAGAGCGTGACGGCCGGTCACTCAGCGACGCCAGCGCCGGCGCGACGATCGCGGTGGCCGCCAGGGCAGCAGCGGCGGGCCTGGACAGGCTGCCATCTTCGAACAGGTTCTTTTGCTCCATCGGACACTCCGGAAACTCGACCTGGGCGGCGGGCAAGTCGCGCGCCCGCCAGCCCGCGCGCACGTGGCTTGCTGCATGGCTTTCCAACTGTCTTGAACAAAACACGCCGCCATGCTGCAGAACCTGCCGGACTTCGTCGGCCACGCCTTGCGCGACCAGCGGGCCGGACTCGACCAGATCGTCTTCAACCGGCTGGCGCTGCGCGCCGGCCACGGCACGATCGCCGTCACCAGCGGCGACTTCGTCGACCACGGCCCGCTGCCCGTCGCCTCCACGGCCGACGGCGAGGGCAGCTCGCCCACGCTCTACTGGTCGGGTCTGCCGGAGGCGGCGACGTCGGTCGCGTTGATCGTCGAGGACGCCGATTCGCCCACGCCGCATCCGCTCGTCCACGCGATCGCCGTGGGCCTGCCCGTGGCGGACGGCGCGCTGCAGGCCGGCGCGCTGGACGACGGCAAGGACGCCCCGGCGACGCTGGGCCGCAATTCCTACCTGCAGCACGGCTGGCTGCCGCCGGACCCGCCGCCGGGCCACGGCAAGCACCGCTACGCGTTCCAGGTCTTCGCATTGGGCGGTGCAGAGCCGGTGGCCGAGGCGCCGGGACGCGAGGCCTTGACGGCCTTGCTCGAGGCGCGCGCGATCGCCAGCGGGATGATCGTGGGCACCTATGAGCGCCACGATACCTCTGTGGGTACCTCCGAAGGCGCGGCCGAGACGGTGCCGCGAGATGCGACACCGGCCTAGCGAAAGCCACCACTGCTTGTAGAGACATCGGCTTCGCGCGACAATGACACCCATCATGAAAATCACTCACCCCTTCCTCGCCCGCGTGAGCCAAGTGAACAAGGCCACGCTCGCGACCTGAGTGCTCTTCGATCTTTCGTCGGAGGGCCGCCGCGCCTTGCCGACCAACCGACCCCGGCAGGCGCAGTCTCCCGGGGTTTCGTTTTTTTCGCATTTCATTCTTCAACTGCAAGGCTCGCCATGCGCCCGTACGACAAGTTGATCGCCACGATTCCCGAGCGCCGGGACGTGGACGACCCACGCCCGTGCTCCGGCCACGGGATTCCGACCAGCAGCTGAGCCCCCGGTGAATGCCGGGGCCGCTGCGCAAGACAGCACACCCCGGCGCGCGACACGCAAGCCGCGCCATGAAAGATTCACCATGACCACCCACACCCCTCTTCGCAACCTGCGCAACATCGGCGTCATCGCGCACGTCGACGCGGGCAAGACCACGACCACCGAACGCATCCTGTTCTACACGGGCGAGAACCATCGCATCGGCGACGTCAACGACGGCACGACGCGCATGGACTTCGATCCGCAGGAACGCAAGCGCGGAATCACGATCAACAGTGCGGCCATCACGGTGCACTGGAACGGCACGCAGATCAACCTGATCGACACGCCCGGCCACATCGACTTCAACATCGAGGTCAACCGGTCGCTGCGCGTGCTCGATGGCGCGGTCGTCGTGTTCGACGGCGTGGCCGGCGTCGAGCCGCAGACGGAGACGAACTGGCGGCTGGCGGACAAGTACCGCGTGCCGCGCATCGCCTTCGTCAACAAGCTCGATCGTGTCGGCGCCGACTTCGCGCGCGTGGTGGCGATGATGCAGGAGCGTCTGGGCGTCGCGGCATTGCCGCTGCAGATCCCGATCGGCGCGGAGGGCGGCTTCCGCGGCGTCGTCGACCTGCTGCGCCTGCGCGCGCTCGTCTGGGACAAGGACGACGCCAGCGCCCCGCCGCGCGTGACCGAGGTGCCCGCCGAGCTTCTGGCCGAAGCGCGACGAGCGCGTTCGCGCCTGGTCGAAGCGATCGTCGAACAGGACGACGCGGCCTTGGAAGCGTGGCTGCGCGGCGAGGAGATCTCGGTCGAGGCGCTGCAGGCCTGCTTGCGCAAGGGCACGCTGGCCGCGGCATTCGTGCCGGTGCTCGCTGGCTCGGCCTTCAGGAACCGCGGCGTGGAGCCTCTGCTGGACGCGGTCGTGGACTACCTGCCGCGGCCGGGGGAGACGAATCGTGAAGACGAATTGCTCAATGCCGATCCGCAGGCGCCGTTCGCGGCCCTCGCGTTCAAGGTCGTCGCCGAGGACCACGGCGCGATGACCTTCGTGCGCGTGTATCGCGGGCGCCTGGCGCGCGGCGCGAGCGTGTTCAATGCGACCACCGGCCGCAGCGAACGCATCTCGCGCGTGTACGAGGTGCACGCGGACAAGCACATCGACAAGGACGAGCTCGTCGCGGGCGACATCGCCGCCGTCGTCGGGCTGAAGGAAACGCTGACCGGCCACACGCTGTCCGATCGGGCTCATACGGTTCACCTGGAGGAGATCAACGTGCCCGAACCGGTCATCGACGTGGCGATCGAACCCAGGACGCAGGCCGACCAGCAGAACCTGGGCAAGGCGCTGCAGGCGATGTTGCGCGAGGACCCGAGCCTGAAGGTACGGCAGGACGCCGACTCCGGCCAGACGATCCTGTCGGGCATGGGCGAGCTGCAGCTCGAGGTCTCGGTCGAGAAGCTGCGCGCGCGCCACGGTGTGCAGGTGTCGGTGGGCCGCCCGCAGGTGGCTTACCGCGAGACGATTTCGAAGGAAAGCGAGGTTCATCATGTGCACAAGAAGCAGAGCGGCGGCCCCGGCCAGTTCGCCGAGCTGACGTTGCGGCTGGCGCCGCTGCCGCGCGGCGAGGGCTTCAGGTTCGCCAACCTGAGCGTCGGCGGCGCGATCCCGCGCGAGTTCATCCCTGCGATCGAGGCCGGCATCCGCCGCGCCGCGCAAGTGGGCGTGGCCGCGGGCTTCCCGACCATCGACTTCGAGGCCACCGTGCTGGACGGCAGCTTCCACGAACGCGACTCGTCGTCGCTGGCCTTCGAGCTGGCGGCCGCGGCGGCGTTCCGCGAAGGCGCCGCCCGCGCGGCGCCGCTGGTGCTCGAACCCGTGATGGCCGTCGAGGTCATCACGCCGATCGATCACCTGGGCGACGTCATCGGCGACCTGCATCGCCGGCGCGGCCACGTGCAAGGTCAGACGCAACGCGGCAATGCGTCCGTCGTGACCGCGACGGTGCCGCTCAAGGAGATGTTCGGCTACATCGGGCACCTGCGCGCCATGACCTCGGGTCGCGCGCAGTACTCGATGCAGACCAGCCACTACGACGTAGCGCCGGCGCGCGAGCGCCAGGCCATGGCAGCGGCGTAGGTGCTGCGGCCCAGGGCGCGTGTTCCGCGAGGCACGCGCCCTTTTTCATGAACCCTTGCCACGCCACCTGTCATCCTGCAGCGTGAACCTGTCATCCTGCGCGAAGTCGCAGGATCCACCCCCACGGCCACGTCTACCGGTCGACCACGGCAGGGGTGGATTCTGCGACTGCGCGCAGAATGACCGGGAGAAGATTCGTCGCTGCGCCAACCCCGTCATCCTGCGCGAAGTCGCAGGATCCACCCCCACGATGACGTTTCCCGGTAGGCCACGGCAGGAACGGCGAACGGGATTGCCGGTTGCTCGTGCGGTCCATGCGAATCGCGCCCCTCGTCCTCGCGCTGCTCTGTGTACCGGCCCGGCCGGCGCCCCCCGCGGCCGCGCCGGCCAGCGAGCCGGCCGCGCAGCACGTCGAGGTCACCGCGCCATTGCCCACGGCACGCGACGAGAAGACGCTGGCGCAACTGCTGAGCGCGCGCGACGCCTTCGAGCGCCATCACGCGCTCGCCCCGGACGCGACCTTGGCGTTCCGCCTGTACGCGCGCCTCGACCCGGACGACCTGGGCCGCCTGCACCTGTTCTTCGTGCAGGGCACGCAACGCACCGAGGTGGCGCTCGACGAGCGCCAGCGCTTCGCACTGGCGCCCGAATGGACGCGCGCCGAAGCCGATCGCGGCGCGTTGCTGCAGACCAACCTGCCCGATGGCGCCGTGGCCTGGAAGGTGGACATCCGAACGCCCGGCGTCCCGGACGATCGCCGCCGCCTCGGCGACCTGCGGCTGGAGTGCGAGGCGGACACCTTTCATGGCAACCTGCAGCGCGGCCTGCGCACGCCCGTCTCGGCCATCCTCGACGCCAGCGACGAGCTGTGCCTGCTGGACGACGCGCAGGTCTGGTTCGCGGAGCGGCCGGTCTTCGGCGTGACGCTGGTCTGGGGGGAGCGACGGCGGACGCTGCCGTACGCCTACCTGCACGGCAGCACCGGCACGATGGCGCTCGCAGCGCTGTTCGACTGGCCCTGGGCGCTGCGCGAGCGCGCCTATTTCCTGCCGCTGCAGGACCGCTCGTGGCCCGACGACACGCAAGTCCTTTTCGACGCGATGGACGATCCCCAGCCGGAGCCGGCGCCATGATCGCCCGGCGGGCCCTCGTGCTTGCAGGCGTCGCCGCCGTCCTCTGCGCGGCGGGCTGCAGCACCGCCGGCAACGGCCGCATGGCGCAGCTCGACGCGGTGCAGGCAAGCGCGCTGCTGGTGCCGGGCCGCACGACGCGGGACGAAGTCCGACAGGCGCTGGGCCAGGGCACGGTCATCCGTTTCCGCAGCGGCCGCGAGACCTGGCACTACCTCTACCGCGAGGGCATCGCGCCGGGCTGGGACGACCTGCCCTACATCGGCCTGGTCACCAGCCGGTTGGAACGGCCGACGAAGGAGCTGGTGATCCTGTTCGACGGGGACGGCGTGCTCAGGCGCTGGTCGATGCAGGAATATCGCACCGCGCCATCGAAGGGCACGTGAAGCGTCGGCACGCCGGCATCCCGCCTGCTCTTGATGAAGCCCCGCTCGCCGGATGTTGCACGCGTTACTATTCCATCATGAATCATCCAGAACGCAATCGCTCGCTCCAGGGCATGGCCGCCGCGGAGCGCGCCCACCTGCGCGCCACCGGCGGCGGACTGGGCGACATCGCGATCTACATCCTGGTGCGCAGCTGCAACGTCATGATGAGCGAGCGCCTGGGCAACCTGCTGGCGCCGCACGACCTGACCGGCCTGGGCTACATCACCATGATGGCGCTCTACAGCCGGGCGGAGAACCTGGCCAACCCGTCCGAGCTGAGCGACGCGACCGGCGAGACGCGCGGCAACATGACCCGGATCTGCGACGAGCTGGTCGACAAGGGCTGGATGCGCCGCGTGCCCAACGTCGACGACCGCCGCCGCGTCGACCTGTCGCTGACCGACTCGGGCATGGCGCTGTTGAACAAGCTGGCACCGCAGCTGCGCCAGAACGCCGATGACTTCTACAAGCGCTCGTTCACCAAGCCGGAAAAGGCGGCGCTGCTTCAGCTGCTGACGAAATTCTCCGAGGCTCTGGCAAGCGAACTCTGAAAGCGCCTCGCCCCGCCGTCCTAACCAGGCGCTGCATTGGCGCTTGCCTGCCGCTCTTCCTCGGCGAGCGCCGCCTGCCGCTGCGCATGCACGTGGCGAATTCCCAGCGCGATCAGGATGCGCACGGTGACCGACAGCGCCGCGATGAACACGCCCACCAGCAGCGCGTCGCGCTCGTGCTCGCGGGTGGCGGCCTGGCGGCGCATCAGGAAGCGCCGTTCGTTCTCGGCCAGCACCGTCACCTGCTCGCGGATCGCCGCCATCGCGCGCCCGTCGTCGCCATTGCGGATCTCGCGCTGCGCGGCCTCGAAGCCCTTCTGCTGCCGCAGCACGATGGTCTGGCTGAGGGCCGACAGCTTGGCCGCGACGGCCACGTCGATCCTGGCCAGATTGGCCTCCTGCGTCTTGCTCGCGATGAGGAGCTCGCGCAGCTTGGCGGAGTCGTCGCTCTCCGTCTTGAGGGCGGCCTTGAACGATGCCAGGTCGGAATCGTCGCCCGTGATGATGAAGTCGCGCACGGCGATGTTGGCGTTCTGGATGGAGATGTACAGGCCGTCCACGACGTCCAGCACCTGGTAGGCCCGATCCACGCGCTCGCGATTCTCGATGCCCAGCTTGTGGTAGTGGTAGGACAGGTACGCGCCCAGCACCACGACGGTCGCCATCGGAATGGCGGCCACCGTGTGCCACAGCACCAGCCGCCGCGGCGGCCAGCGCAGGTTCTTGAGAGCTTTCCACATCGCGCATCCGCCTGTCTGTAGAGCTGCAAGGGCAAACAGCAGTCCTGTCGCGTTCCCCTGCCCGCAGCGCACCCGCTGCCGGCCCGCTACCATCGCGCCACGGGCGCTTCCCCGCGCCAAGAAAGTTCGCCATGCAAGTGATCACGCCCCATCCGTCCGACCTCGGCGACGGCTTTCTCGTGCACCGCGCGCTGCCCAGCGCCGCCCGGCGCGCGGTGGGGCCGTTCGTGTTCCTCGACCAGTTCGGCCCGGTGCAGCTGGCCCCCGGCAAGGGCCTGGACGTGCGGCCGCACCCGCACATCGGGCTGGCCACCGTCAGCTACCTGTTCGAGGGCACCATCCTGCACCGCGACAGCCTGGGCAGCGTCGTGCCCATCCGTCCCGGCGAGGTCAACTGGATGACCGCCGGCCGCGGCATCGTGCACTCCGAGCGTTCGCCCGACGACGTGCGCGCCGACGGCGCCCGGCTGTGGGGCCTGCAGTTCTGGGTCGCGCTGCCGCTCGAGCTGGAGCGCTGCCCTCCGGCCTTCGCGCACCACGGCGCCGACGCGATCCCGCGCCTGACGCGCCCGGGCGCGCGCGCGAGCGTGGTGCTGGGCGAGGCGTTCGACGTGCGCTCGCCAGTGGCGCTCACCTCGCCGATGTTCCTGGTCGACGTGCGGCTGGAGGCCGGCGCCTCGATCGAGCTGGACGTGAACCACGCCGAACGCGCGGCCTACGTGCTCGAAGGCGAGGTGCGCGCCGGCGACGCCGCAACCGGCACGGCCAAGGAACACCTGATCGTGTTCGATGCCGGCGAGCCCGCCCGCCTGACCGCCGGCAGCGAACCCGCGCACGTCGTGTTCCTGGGCGGACCGCCGCTGGACGCGCCGCGCTTCCTGTGGTGGAACTTCGTGTCCAGCCAGCGCGACCTGATCCTGGAGGCGCAAGCCGCGTGGTCGGAGCAGCGCTTCGACAAGGTGCCGGGCGAGACGGAGTTCATTCCGCTGCCTGCACGCCCGATGCCGCCGGGATCGGCCCTTTGACGCGATCGGAGTCCGCCATGCCCCAACCCAAGCCTGCCCCGCCGTCGGCGCCTTCTGAAGACGAACTGCTCGACGAAGCGCTGGACGAGACCTTCCCCGCCAGCGACCCGATCGAACCGCCGCGGCCCGAGAAGCTGCCGCCGGCCCACGCGCCCGGCAGCGACGTGCGAAACCGGTGAGCGGCTCCCCGCTGACGCTGGCCCTGCTGGATGGCCACGCGCTGTTCACGGCGCTCGACCTGGCCGGCACCTTCGCCTTCGCCCTCAGTGGCGCCGTGGCGGCGCGCGAGCGCGGACTGGACTGGTTCGGCGTGCTGGTGGTCGCCTTCACGGTGGCCTGTGGCGGCGGCGTGCTGCGCGACCTGTGCATCGGCGCGATCCCGCCGGCGGGCCTGGCCGACTGGCGCTACCTGGTCACGGCGCTGGCGGCGGCGGTGCTGGCGATGGCCTCGCACCGCCTGGCGGAGCGCCTGGCGCATCCCGTGGTGCTGTTCGACACGCTGGGCCTGGGCCTGTTCGCCGTCACCGGCGCGCAAAAGGCGCTGCTGTTCGGCTCCAACGGCGAGGTCGCGGTGCTGTTGGGCATGGTCACGGCCGTGGGCGGCGGCGTCGCGCGCGACGTGTTGCTCAATCGCGTGCCGGTGATCCTGCAGCGCGAGATCTACGCCTCGGCCGCGCTGGTGGGCGCCGCGGTGGCCACCGCCGGTGCCTTGATGGGGCTGGCATCGCCCGCGCTGACGTGGTGTGCGGTCGCCGCGTGCTTCGCGCTGCGCCTGCTCTCGCTGCGCTACCGCTGGCACCTGCCTCGCTTCAAGCGCAAGGTGCGGCCCGACGCGGGCGACTCGCTGGGCGAGTAGTCCGGCCGCGGCAAGGTCATCCGGTGCGAGACAGAATCGCGCCTCGACTCGACTGGAGGCTTGCCCGATGACCGATCTGTCCGACTTCGCGATCACCAGGAAGTGGCCCGCGGCCCACCCCGACCTTCTGCAGCTGTACTCGCTGCCCACGCCCAACGGCGTCAAGGTGTCGATCGCGCTGGAGGAGACCGGCCTGCCCTACGAGCCGCACCTGGTGCGTTTCGACACCAACGACCAGATGTCGCCCGAGTTCCTGTCGTTGAACCCGAACAACAAGATCCCCGCCATCATCGACCCGAACGGCCCCCGCGGAAAGCCGCTGGCGCTGTTCGAATCGGGCGCGATCCTGGTCTACATCGCCGGCAAGACGGGCCAGCTGATGCCCGCCGACGATGCCCGCCGCTACGAGACGCTGCAGTGGGTGATGTTCCAGATGGGCGGCATCGGTCCGATGTTCGGCCAGGTCGGCTTCTTCCACAAGTTCGCCGGCAAGGACTACGAGGACAAGCGCCCGCGCGATCGCTACGCGGCCGAATCGCGCCGCCTGCTGGCCGTGCTGGACAAGCACCTGGCCGGCCGCGCGTGGATCATGGGTGACGACTACACGATCGCCGACATCGCCAGCTTCCCGTGGATCAACAATCTGGTGGGCTTCTACGGCGCGCGCGAGCTGGTGGGCTTCGATGATTTTTCCAACGTCAAGCGCGTGCTGGCGGCCTTCCTCGAACGGCCGGCGGTGGTGCGCGGCCTGAACATCCCCCAGCGGCCGGCCTGATCAGCGCGGCGCGCGCTCGAACTGCCAGCTGCTGACGCCGCGTTCGAAGCCCAGCGACTCGTAGATGCCGATGGCGATGTCGGCCGGGTCGGCCAGCATGGCCAGCGTCCGCAGGCCCATCGCCTCGAAGCCGTGGTTGCAGGCGGCGTGCACGAGGGCCGTGCACAGGCCCCGACGGCGCCAGTCCGGACGCGTCGCGACGAACTGGAAGCGGCCCAGGCCGCTGCCGCGCGGGTCACGAAAGAGGCCGCAGGAGGCCACCAGCACCGGCCGGCGCGCGCCTGGCGCGACTAACCCGAACCAGTGTCCCAGCCCGGCCCGCTGCATGGCCGCGTAGCGCTGCATCTGGCGCTGCGCGAATGCACGATAGTTTGCAGGCTCGAAGCGGGCGGCGGCGGACGCCACCTGCTCGTCGACGACCGCGGCGCCGTCGCGCGCAAGATCCAGCACGCGAAATTCGATGCCCTGCGGCAGCGCCTGCCGCGGCGTCGACAGCTGGTCGCGCGCGAGCGTCAGCACGCTGGCCTCGCCGAGCTCGAAGCCCGCAGCCGCGAACTCGGGCGGCAGCGCGAGACGCCCGGGGGCATCGACGCCGAAGGCCCGGTGGCGCGACGCGGGTTGGCGCGACACGATCTCCTGGTCGAACAACGCCATCCAGCGCTCGAGGTCGCCCGGCCCCGGCGGGTGCCGGAAGAGCAGGAAGTTGCCCCACCAGTACCCGGGGTTCGCCGGCGTCAGCACGACGAGGTGATCGCGCCGGTCGATGACCTGGCCGTCGAAGCGGGCGAAGACCAGGTCGGTGCGCCAGCCCAGGGACAGGTTGTCCTCGAACGGCTCCGCGTTCATCGACGCGGCGGGAAGATCGCTCATCCGGCCGATTGGATCAGGCCCGGAACCCGGGGCTCGGATTCGAGCCCGAAGCGCAGGTGCATCTGCAGATCGTCGCGCGACTGGCCGTGCAGCCGCACGGCGTCCGCCTCGCGCGCGAACACGACGAAGCCGAGCGACTCGTAGAGCGCGATCGCAGCGACGTTGGCCGAGTCGACGCTGAGTGTGACCTTGGCGACGCCCGGCGTCGCGCGCGCATGGGCGAGCGCGGCCTGCAGCAGGTCCCTGGCAACACCGTGCCCGCGCGCGGACCCGGCCACGTACATGCCCCACAGATTGCACTTGTGCGCGAGCTGCAGCGTGGTCTCGCGCGACAGCCCGGCGACGCCCACCAGCGCATCGCCGTCGAACGCCGCGAAGACGGCGTGGCCGGGCCGCTGGGCCAGGCGCTGCTCGAAGTACTCGATCGGCTGATCCTTTTCCTCTTCATGGCTGGCGACGAAGGCCTCGGGCTTGTCGAGCAAGGCGGCCAGGCGCAAGGCCCGGAAGGCGGTGGCGTCGGAAGCGGTCAGTCTGCGAATGTTCATGAGTTTGGGCTACCCTGCGCGATCGGTCGGGACGTCGTTCGACACAGTCTAGCGACCTCCTCATCGCCTCGCAGCCACTTGGAGTAATGCCATGAAGACCCGTGCAGCCGTTGCCTGGAAGGCAGGCGCCCCGCTCAGCATCGAGACCGTCGACCTGGAAGGCCCCAAGGCCGGCGAGGTGCTCGTCGAGGTCAAGGCCACCGGCATCTGCCACACCGACCAGTTCACGCTGTCGGGCGCCGATCCCGAGGGCCTGTTCCCGGCCATCCTGGGCCATGAGGGCGCCGGCGTGGTGGTGGGCGTCGGCCCCGGCGTGGCCACGCTGCGGCGCGACGACCACGTCATCCCGCTGTACACGCCCGAGTGCCGGCAGTGCAAGTTCTGCCTCTCGCGCAAGACCAACCTGTGCCAGCAGATCCGGGCCACGCAGGGCCGCGGCCTGATGCCGGACGCCACCAGCCGCTTCTCGATCGAGGGCCGGCCCATCCTGCACTACATGGGCACGTCCACCTTCAGCAACTACATCGTCGTGCCGGAGATCGCGCTTGCCAAGATCCGGCCCGATGCGCCGTTCGACAAGGTCTGCTACATAGGCTGCGGCGTCACGACTGGCGTCGGCGCCGTGCTGTTCACCGCCAAGGTGGAAGCGGGGGCCAACGTCGTCGTGTTCGGGCTGGGCGGCATCGGCCTGAACGTGATCCAGGGTGCCAAGATGGTGGGCGCCGGCAAGATCATCGGCATCGACATCAACCCGGCGCGCGAGGAGATGGCGCGCCGCTTCGGCATGACCGACTTCATCAACCCCAGGAGCGTTCCCAACGTTGTCGATGCGATCGTTCAGCTGACCGACGGCGGCGCCGACTACAGCTTCGAGTGCATCGGCAACACGACGACGATGCGCCAGGCGCTGGAGTGCTGCCACAAGGGCTGGGGGCAGAGCGTGATCATCGGCGTGGCCGGGGCCGGCCAGGAGATCTCCACGCGCCCGTTCCAGCTGGTGACCGGCCGCGAGTGGAAAGGTTCGGCCTTCGGCGGCGCCCGCGGGCGAACCGACGTGCCCAGGATCGTGGACTGGTACATGGACGGCAAGATCGCCATCGACCCGCTGATCACGCACACGCTGAAGCTGGAGGACATCAACCGCGGCTTCGAGCTGATGGAGCGCGGGGAATCCATCCGCTCCGTGGTCGTCTACTGATGGCGGCCCTCGAGACCTTGTCCGAGCATGCGGCGTTCGGCGGCGTGCAGGGCTTCTATCGCCACCCCTCGGCCGCCATCGGGCTGCCGATGCGCCTGGGCGTCTTCCGGCCGCCGCAGGCCATCGCGGGCGCGGCGGTGCCGGCGCTGATCTGGCTGGCCGGCCTCACCTGCACCGAGGAGACCTTCGCGATCAAGGCCGGCGCGCAGCGCGTTGCCGCGCAGCTGGGCCTGATGCTGGTGACGCCCGACACCAGCCCGCGCGACACCGGCGTGGCCGGGGCCCAGGCGAGCTGGGACTTCGGCGACGGCGCGGGGTTCTATCTTGACGCCACGCAATCCCCGTGGGCCGAGCACTGGCGCATGGAGAGCCATGTCGCGCGCGAGCTGCCCGACCTGCTGGCCACGCACTTCCCATGGCGGCGCGATCGCCTGGGCGTGTTCGGTCATTCCATGGGCGGCCACGGCGCGTTGACGCTGGCGCTGCGCCATCCGGGCGCGTACCGCAGCGTGTCTGCGTTCGCGCCGGTGGCCGCGCCGATGCAATGCCCCTGGGGCGTCCAGGCATTCACGAACTACCTGGGCGATGATCGCGCCGCGTGGGCGGCCCATGACGCGACCGAGCTCGTCAAGGCCGGCGCGCGGGCGCCGGCGCTGCTGGTCGACCAGGGCCTGGCGGACAAGTTCCTGGCGGAGCAATTGCATGTGGATCGCTTCGAGGCGGCCTGCCGCGACGCCGGCCAGTCGCTGACGCTGCGCCGCCATGCCGGCTATGACCACGGCTACTTCTTCATCGCGAGCTTCATCGAGGATCATCTGCGCTTTCATGCGGATGCGTTGAACGCGGCGTGAACCCTGTCATCCTGCGCGTAGTCGCAGGATCGACCCTCGCCAAGGCGCATCCCTGGCGTGGGTTCTGCGACTGCGCTTCGCTCCGCGCAGAGTCAGCGGCGGCCGCGTTGGCGCCAGCCGACGACGGCACCGGCCAGCATGAACGCCGCAGCCTCGACGAACAGGCGCATGCCGTGTTCGAAGCCGGACCGGGCCGAATCCTCCGCGCCTTTCTCGTCGCGCACGAATTGTTCCCGGGCGCGCTCCTGGTCGGGCGCGGGCGCGAAGCGCACGCGCGCGCCGGCGGGGTCGAGCACGTCGATGCGCTCGCCCTGGAACAGGTAGGCGACGGTCGCGGCCTGCTCGCTCAGCGCGCGGCGCGCTTCAGGCGACGACGCGGCTTTGTCCCAACCGCCCGCGGGCTCGCGGCCGTGCAGTGCGACAGCGGCCATCTTCTCGGCCTGCAGCCGTTGCACCGACTTGACGAGCCGGAGGCTCATCGCCGCATCCGCCACCGGCAGCAGCAGGCCCAGGGCCACCATCAGGGCCGCTCGGTGCGAGAAGCCGTCGCGCACGAGGCGCCGGCAGCCGTCGAAGACCACGAGAAGGGCGATGACGAGCAGCGCCTCTTCCGCCACGAGTTCGAGCCAGCCGATCCATTGAGCCATCAGGGTGTGCCGTTCATTGAAGATGGCTGATTGTCGACGGCTTCAGGGCGGTGGCGGGTCTGGGCATCTTCTCCGGCGCGACCCTCGATGTCGCCAGCCACATAGGCGCTGGCCTGCCCGAGGCTCGCGATCCATTGCGACCTCGACGCATCCCGGCGATCGGGATCCGCCCGCAGGATCGCCGCCGGATGCAGGCATACCAGCACCGGCATGCCGTCGGGCCGGGCCAGCCAGCGTCCCGCATTCGCGGTGACCACCACGTTGTTGCCCAGCAGGCTGCGCGCCGCCGAGGCTCCCAACGCGACGATGGCCTGTGGCCGCACCGCCTCGATCTCGGACTCCAGCCAGTGCAGGCAGGCATCGGCCTCACGCTGGCCCGGCGTCTTGTGGATGCGCCGCTTGCCGCGCAGCTCGTGGTGGAAGTGCTTGACTGCATTGGTGAGATACAGCGCCTCGACGGGCCAGCCCAGTTCGGCGATCGCGCCGCGCAGCAATTGCCCGGCCGGGCCCTGGAAAGGCCGTCCTCGCAGATCCTCGTGGTCGCCGGGCTGCTCGCCGACGATCATCAAGCGGGCGCCCGCTTCACCCTCGCCGAACACCGTCTGGGTGGCCGCATCCGCGCCGGGGCAATCGCGGCAGCGCGCGGCCTGGCGCGCCAGTGCCTCGAGCGAAAGGGTTGCCGGCTCGGCGGTGGACCTGGCTGGGGTCGCTGCCCACTGGCCACGCCGGCGCGAGCGCGCGACGCCGCCGGCATCCACCATGCGCTGCTGCCGCCGCGGCGCCTGGACCAGCAGTTCGGGCACCGCGGCCGCCTCCGGCAGGTTCTTCCAGAAGCGGACCGGCATCTCCTTCTTCATCATCGCCACCTTCAAGCGAGCGGGATTGAAGATGCTGCGGTAGTAGGCGAGCCACAGTGCCTCGCCGGCATCGGCGGGCGGCGCGTCCTCGCGGCGGGCGCCGGGGCCGAACGCCAGCGCGCGGCCATCCCATTCGACGCTCGCACGCGGCGTCAGGATCGCCCAGCGCATCGTCGCGAAGCGGCGCGCGAAGAACGGCGCGGCGGCCTCCAGCACGTGATGCGCGGGTTCGAACCAGGCGACGTGTCGCACCGACACCGAGCCGGCGCCCCCAGGTCGCACCGACTCGCGCGAGCCCATGGCGTCGCTGTCGATCGCCGTCTGACCCGGCTCGTCGAGCCGCCGGAAGCGGACGAACGCGTGCATCTTGTGGATCTCGCGTCGCACCTCGCGCAGCAGGCGCTCGAATTGCAGTCTGTCCTCGTGCAGCGGATCGGCCCAGGCCCGGGCGTCGACCGCGATACGCACCGCCAGCCGGTGGATCAGCGGCAGGCGCCCTGGATCGGCATGCAGGAAGACCTGCCGCGCCGGGTCGACGAAGGACCGCGGCAGGGCCATCGCTGCCTCGCCCGCCAGCGCGCTCGCGGGGGTTTCATCGGTAGATTCGAACAAGTCGTCGGCGCTCGCACCGCCGCCGTCCACGCGCCAGCGCACCTGCTCGGGCGCCACGCCCTGCGCCCGCAATGCGCGCACGGCGTGTGAGAAGCCAGCCCAGTCGGTGACCGAATCGAGCCGGATGGCGATGGGCTCGGGCGTCACCGAGTGCTCCCCGGCACGTCCATCACGCCCCGCTCAGTGCCCAGCGACGACCGTGATCAGCCGCACGACCTGGTTCTGTGCGCGACGCAGCGTGGCGGGACTGGCGAGGGAGGTCGCGCCGTGCTGCACGGCGCGCAGGCCGGCGGCCATCAGCAGGGCGACACTCACGGACTGATTGGACAACCACATCGACATCACGACTCCTTCACGGGCACTCGCGCGCCCAGACGATGACAAAGGCAAACAACAGCGACAGGAACACGGTCAGCGCATAGAGCGCGCGGGACGACGCCATGAGCGCCGCCTCAGGCAAACAGATCGGGTTGGTGTCCGCCCCCGGCGATGCCCGCGCCCGCGCCCGCGCTGCGCTGGCCGTCGGCGCCGCGGCGAACCTGGCGCCGCAAACGCAGGCGATCGCCCTCCTTGGGCAGGTGATCGGGCAGCGCCACGAACGGCAGCACCTTGGAGACCGGCACGCGCAGCCGGTCGAGGTCGGCACGCCTGACGCTGCGTGCGCGGCGCGCCAGTAACAGGCGTTCGACGGAGCGCACGCCCAGGCCGGGCACGCGCAGCAAGCGCTCCTTGGGGGCCTGGTTGAGGTCGATCGGGAACTGCGCCGGATTGGCAAGTGCCCAGGCGAGCTTCGGGTCGACGTCCAGTGACAACATGCCGTCGTCGGTGCAGATCTCGTCCTGCGCGAAGCCGTAGAAGCGCATCAGCCAGTCGGCCTGGTAGAGGCGGTGCTCGCGCATCAGCGGCGCCGGCCGCGGGGGCAAGGCGTCGGAGGCATGCGGGATGGGGCTGAACGCGGAGTAGTAGACGCGCTTGAGGCCATAGGCGCCGTACAGCGTGGCGCTGGTCTGCAGGATAGTGCGATCGTCCGACGCGTCGGCCCCGACGATCATCTGCGTGCTCTGCCCCGCCGGAGCGAAGCGCGGCGGCGCGGCAGGACGGGCGGAGGCAGCCGGCATCGAGCGCGGACGCTTGGCCGCGCCGTCGGCGTGGTCCTCCGCCTGCAGCTTGATGCGGGCCATCGAGCGCTTGATGGCCGCGCTCTCCTTTTCGGGCGCCAGCGCCTGCAGGGTGTCGGCGGTGGGCAGCTCGATGTTGACGCTCAGCCGGTCGGCGTAGCGCCCCGCCTTGAGAACGAGCTCGTCGCTGGCGTCCGGGATCGTCTTGAGGTGGATGTAGCCGCGGAAGTGATGCTCCTCGCGCAGCCGGCGCGCGACCTCGATCACCTGCTCCATGGTGTAGTCGGGCGAGCGCACGATGCCGGAACTGAGGAACAGGCCCTCGATGACGTTGCGGCGGTAGAAGTCGAGCGTCAGGCCGACGACCTCGTCGACCGTGAAGCGCGCCCGCTCCACGTTGCTCGACTCGCGGTTGACGCAGTACAGGCAGTCGTAGGTGCACCAGTTGGTGAGCAGCACCTTCAGCAGCGAGATGCAGCGGCCGTCCGGCGCATAGCTGTGGCAGATGCCCGCGCCCTCGGTCGACCCCAGGCCCTGGCCATCGGACGAATCCCGCTTGGAAGTGCCGCTGGACGCGCAGGAGGCGTCGTACTTGGCCGCATCCGCCAGGATGATGAGTTTGCGCCGCGTGTCCATGACGAGCAGGAAGAGATGCTGACCAGTGATACTGTATGAATCACCAGTCTACGTCATCCCGCCGCCATTGCAAGCCCCTGCTGGCGAAGGTGTGTCGCTTTCCACAGGCCGCCGCCGCTCAAGGCGGCGCGCCTACTCCGCCTTGAACAGGTGCAGGAACGTCCGGCTCACCGGCAGCACTTCGGAGCGGTGCTTGAAGTAGACGTCGGCAGTCTCGTTGTCGCCGCGCGTCACGTGGCTGATCGCGTTGAGGTTGACGACCACCGAGCGGTGGATCTGCTGGAACCTGGCCGGATCCAGTTGCTCCACCAGCGCCTTCAGCGGCGTGCGGATGAAGGCCTCGCCCTGCTTGCCGCCGTCGCCGCGCCAGGCCACGAGCGTGTACTTCTCGTCGGACTTCAGGTAGTCGATGTCGTCGACGGGAATCAGGCGCACCGTCGCGCCCACCGACGCGCGGATCCAGCGCAGCGGCGCGGCCGCCGGTTCCCTGGGCTGCAGGCTGGCGGCCAGTTGCGCGAGCAAGGCTCCGGAATCGACGACCGGCTGCTGCGTGCGCAGCCGCTCGCGCAGGCGCGCGAGGGTGCCGGTCAGGCGGGCGGCCTGCAAGGGCTTGACCAGGTAGTCGAGCGCGCCCTGCTCGAAGGCCTCGAGCGCGTAGTGATCGAAGGCGGTGATGAACACGACGTGCGCGCGGCCTGCGATGCGCTGCGCGACCTCGATGCCCGTCGACCCCGGCATGTGGATGTCGAGAAAGCACACGTCCGGCTTCAGGGCCTCGAACTGCTCGATCGCCTCGAGCCCGTTGCGCGCTTGCGCGACGACCCGCAACTCGGGCCACTGCAGGGCCAGCAGGCCCACCAGCACCTCGCGCAGCAAGGGTTCGTCGTCGGCGATGAGCGCGGTGGGAGCGGTGGGAGTGGTCATGTCTGGGCAGGAAATTCGACTTCGGCAAGGACGCCGTGGGGCAGCACTTCGCTCAGGCGCAGGTCTGCATCGCCGGCGAAGGCCAGCTGCAGGCGTTCGCGCAGCGTGGACAGGCCTGTCCCGAGCCCGCCGCTGCCCGGAGCGATACCGACGCCGGTGTCTCGCACCTGGGCCACGCAACGCTCGCCGCGCAACTGCACGCTCACGTCGATGCGCCCACCATCCAGGCTGGGGTCGATGCCGTGGCGCACCGCATTCTCCACCAGCGTCAGCAGCGTCGTCGGGGGACAGCGAAAGCGCTCCAGGCCGGCGTCGGCCTGGACGCTGAACTCCAGGCGGTCGGGCAGGCGCATCTGCATCAGCGCCAGATAGGCGCGCGCCATCTCCAGCTCCTGGCCAAGGCGGTTGACCGGTTCCGACAGCCGCGGCACGGCCGCGCGCAGGTAGCTGACCAGGCTGGCCAGGACGGGCGACGCGCGCGGCGAGCCGACGTCCACCAGCGCCTGCACGTTGGCCAGGGTGTTGAACAGGAAATGCGGTTCGATCTGGGCCTGCAGCAGCCGCAGCCGCGCGTCCAGCGCCTGGCGCTCGAGTTCGCCGCGCGCCCGTTCGGCCCGCTTCGTCGATTCGTCGCGCTCGCGCATCAGGGCGGTCATCGCGACCCAGGACGAGACCAGCATGCCCAGGAAGGTCAGCGCACCGAACGAGCCGGCCCGTGTGGGGACGCGCCAGAACGGCGGGGCCCCCGGCTTGGTGGCGGCCACGTAGAAGATCAGCTCCACCACCGGCATGACCGCGGCCACGGCGATGACCTGCAAGGCCCAGCGCGCCAGCGGCTCGGGCACCCGCCGCGGCCAGCGCTCCACGAGGCTGAAGGCCAGCAGCGCAACCAGGGCGGGCACGTAGATCAGCGCGGCGAGCCGGTAGAGCCGGTCCTCCCAGGTCAACGTGAACAGGAGGAAGACGAAGCTCGCGGCGATCAGCGTCACGCGCAGCCTTTTGGATCTGATGAACTGCAGGGCAGGATTCGATGGCATGCGGACGAGTATGGCAAAGCGTGCGCTCCGATCCGTGGCTCATCGGACGATCGACGGCTGGAGCGGGCCGGGGCACGACATGGCGCGACCGGGTGCGCCGCCCTTGGTCCGCCGCGAGACGGGGGACCCGCGCGGACGCGGCGCGCTTCGTCGGCCAGGAGCGTGGCTCGCCACGCCCGGCCGTGGCTGGTCGCACGCCGCTGGCGGTTCGTCGCCCGGCTGCGCACAGTCATCCTCATGAAACGCACTCACCTTCTGTTGTCCGCCCTGCTGCTCGCCTTTGCTGCCTCGTCCCGGGCCGGCGAGACCGAGCTGCAGGCCCTGGCGCTGTCGCACCAGCATGCCGCTCTCGAAACGATGGCGCGCGAACGTCTGGCGCGCGATCCACTCGATGACGCCGCGCTCTGGTATTGGGGGCTGGACGCCGCCAGTGAGCCGCGCCTGCGCGTGGAACTGCTCGCACGGGTGCAGGACTGCGTGCGCGGCAAGCCGCAGTCGGCGCGGTGCCAGAACCTGTGGGGCGTGCTGATCGCCTCGCGGCTCATGGAGGAGATCGATCTGACTGCCCTGCAGGGCATCGGCGAGATCCGCGAGCACTTCGAGAACGCGGTGATGCTGGCGCCGCAGGACTACGCGATGCGCCACGACCTGCAGGCCTTCTACCTGGAAGTGCCGGGCGTGCTGGGTGGCAGCCATCGCAAGGCCCGGGCGCAGGCGCAGGCGCTGGCAGGCACCGATCCCGCACGGGCGGTCCTGCTGCGCGCGGAGATCGCGATCAGCGACAAGGACTTCGACGGCGCCCAGGCCCTGCTGGCCAGCGTCCAGCCCGGCGCCGACCGTGTGCTGGCCAAGGACCTGCAAGCGGTGCAGATGGACCTGGGCCTCGCCCTGCTCGAGGCCGACAAGCACCAGCGCGCCCGCGCCCTGTTCGAGCACCTGCTGCAAGCGAACCCGCAGGAGCCCGCACTGCATGCCGGCCTGGGCCGCGCGCTGCTCGCGTTGAACGAGGCCCCCGCCGCGGTGACGGCCTTCGAGCGTGCGCTGCGACTCGATGCCCGGGCCCATATCCAGCACCGCCTGGCGGCGGCGGCCGAGACAGCCGGAGACAAGGCCAAGGCGATCGAGGCCTGGCAGCGCGTGCTGGCCGAGCCCGCCGAAGCGGTCCACGCCGACAAGGCGCACGAACGGCTGGCTGCCCTGCAGCGCTGAGCCGCGCCGGCCGGCCCATTTTTCCAAAACACCCAGGAGAACATCGCATGAATCCCAAGACCCTCTTTGCCCGCGACCCTGCCCGCCACGAAGGCGTGCGCCCCATCAACATCTTCCTGCTGCGCGTGATCTACCTGCTCATGTGCACGCTGATGGCGCGCACCGCCTGGACTTCCATCCTGGATCACCAAGGCGCGTGGGAACCGTATCGCGCGATGGCCACCTGTGTGTGGGCGGCCTATGGCACGCTGGCGCTGCTGGGCCTGCTGCAGCCGCTGCGCATGCTCCCGCTGGTGCTGTTCATGATCTTCTACAAGTCGCTGTGGCTCGCGGTGGTGGCTTTGCCGCTGCTGCGCGCGGGCACGTTCTCCGGCTCGCCGGCCGAGGAACTGACCTACATCTTCATGGCCGCGCCGGTGTTCGCCCTGTGCGTGCCCTGGGGCTACGTCGTGCGCCGGTTCGTGATGTCCCCGCGCCGCACGCCCCAGGCCGTCGCCGCGACCGCGGCGCCGGCGGCGTCGCCGATCTGACCGGGCGTCGCCTCAGGCCGGGCCGTCGAGGTTGGCCTTCACGCGCCGCAACAGGTCGACCAGCTGCGCCTGCTCCCGGGCGCTGAGCCCGGCCAGCGCCTGCTCGTTCAACAGGCGTCCCTCGGCGCGCACCGCCTGCTGCGCCGCCTGGCCCGCGGCGCTGAGGCGAAGATGGACGCTGCGCCGGTCGGCGGCATCCGATTCCGCGGCCAGCAGATCGCGCTCACGCAGGCCCTTCACCAGCTTGGCCAGCTGCGCCTTGTCGCGGCCGCTGTGGGCGACCAGATCGCTCAGCGTCGCTCCCGGGTGGCGCGCGAAAAAGCTCATGACCTTGCTTTCCAGGTGCGTGATGTCATGCGCGCCATCGCGCAAGGCCTGGAACTGGCGCGAGCGGAACTGGTGCATCACCACGTGGACGAGCTCGATCACCTCGTCGGTGGCCGACGGGGAATCCACATGGTTGACATTGTCAACTTGTTTGCGCATGATGGGTGACATTGTCAACCATATCGAGACCGGCCGCATCGCGCCGGTCCGCGGAGAAGCCCCGATGAACAGCACGACCCTGCGCCGCGTGGAGCGGGTCCGCCATGAACTCAAGCGCCGCGACCTCACGGTCAAGGCGGTCGAACAGCTGACGCCGCACTTTCGCCGCATCACCTTGACCGGCGAATCGTTGTCCGACTTCGTCAGCGCGGCGTTCGACGACCACCTCAAGGTGTTCGCCGGCGGCGCCCGCCGCGACTACACGCCGCGCAGCTTCGACAACGCGGCCCGCGAGCTGGTGATCGAGTTCGCACTGCACGGCGACGGGCCGGCCGCGGACTGGGCGGCGCGCGCCGCCGCGGGCGACGCGCTGAGCATCGCCGGCCCGAAAGGCTCCCTCATCGTGCCGCTGGACTACGACTGGCACTTGCTGGTCGGCGACGAGACGGCCTTCCCTGCCGTCGCGCGCCGCCTCGAGGAGCTGCCCGCAGGCGTCCGGGCGATCGTGATCCTGCAAGCGGCGGACGCCGCGGATCGGCGCGCGTTCACCAGCGCGGCCGAGGTCGATCTGACGTGGGTGCCGACCGACGCCGCGCTGCTGGCCGCCGTCCGCGCGTTGACGCTGCCCGCGGGCGCTGGCTACGCCTGGTGCGCCGGCGAGGCCTCGTGCATGGCGGCGCTGCGCCGCGAGCTGGTCGACGTCAAGGGCCATCCGCGCGAGGCCATCCGCGCGGCCGCCTACTGGAAGCGCGGCGCCAGCGGCCACCACGAGAACCTCGACGGCTGATCACTGGTGTGCCGTCCCGGCCAGCGGCGTCACGAGGTCGGCCAGCGTCTGCAGGTCGTGCGGGTTGACATCGGAGACGAAGCAGAACGCCAGCCCGCCCCGCGTGCGCTCGATCACGTTGAACCCGCGCACGACGCGCGTGGCCTCGGCGTCCGCCGGCGCAGTCGACTCCGCGGGCCGCACGAACACCGAGATCACGTGCGCGCCGTGGCGATAGACCAGCGCCGCGGCCGTCTGCCCGGCCAGCACGTCGCGCCGCGCGCCGATCAGCGGATAGCCCTGGGCCACGAGATCGACCACCGGCGGGACGAAGTTCAGGCGCGCCGACAGCCAGGGCCGCACGGTGTGCTGGTCCGAGCTCGCGACCTCGATGGGGTGGTCCACCAGCAAGGCCCGCGTGTGCGCGCTGACGGCCTCGGACGCCTCGGCCGTCTGCTGCGCGGACAACGCGCCGCCGCGATGCCAACCCAACGCGGCGGGATCGACCACCGCCAGCGTGCACAGGCCCGCGACCAGCGCGCCGCCCAGGCCCGTCGCCCACGGCAGCCCGCGCAGGCGCCAGGACGTGCGCTCGCGCGTCCCGCGCGCGGCGGCCTCCGCGCGAGCGGGCGCGGGTGCCAGCATCGACTCCAGATGCGCCCGCAGCGCCGCGGGCGCCGCGTGCCGCGTCGCCTGCGCGCGCACGGCCTCGCGCAGCGCACGCCGTTCCTCGAAACGCCGCTGCAGCGCCGGCTCCGCGGCGAGGCGGCGCTGCAGCGCCACGCTCGCCGCCGCGTCGAGTTCGTCGTCGAGCAGCGCGTCCAGCCAGAGATCGTCGTCGTTCATCGGGAAACCTCCGCGCTGCGAGCTGCGGTCAATTCGCCCTTGGGGCGGCCGTGCGGGCTCATGCCAGACTCCTCGAAGCTTCGGGCCGCAAGGCGACGGCCAGCAGGTGGCGGGCGCGTGACAGGCGCGACATCACGGTGCCGATCGGCACGTCGGTGATGCGCGCGATCTCGCGGTAGGACAGCTCCTCGAGCTCGCGCAGCACGAGCGCCTCGCGAAAGGCGATCGGCAAGGCCGCGATCGCCTCGTCGATCTCGCGCCGCTGCGCGTGCCGGATCGCCAGCGACTCCGGGTCGGCGGGCGGCGCGCCGACGGCCAGCGCGGCGTCGAGCTCGTCGTCGGGCACCTCCACCTCGTTGGGCCGCCGCGCGCCCAGCCAGGCGAACGCGGCATTGCGCACGATGGCCAGCAGCCAGGGCCGCGGATCGCCGCCGCGAAAGCCGTCGAAGTGGCGCAGCGCGCGCACGAGCGCGTCCTGCACGACGTCCTGCGCGTCGTGCCCATCGCGCACGAGCCAGCGCGCGAGGTTGTAGGCCGCGTCCAGGTGCGGCAGAACCGACGCGGCAAAGCGCGCGTGGCCGTCAGCTTGCATGGTCGAGATCAGGTTGAGACGACGAGGTGGCCGTTCATCCCTTCGTGGCCGTCGCCGCAGAATACATCGCACAGGAAGTCGAAGCGGCCGGCCTTGTCGGCCGTGAAGGGCACCTTGGCCACCTCGCCCGGCACGATCAGCGCGCGCAGCCCCAGTTCGGGCGCGAAAAAGCCCATCGCCACTTCGGGGGCGGTGAACTCCAGCACCACGGCTTCGCCCTGCCGGATGGTGATCTCGTTGGGAATGAAGACGAACTTGCGAGCGACCACCGGGATGCGCCGCGGGCCCGCCTCGGTCGCGGCGCGCGAGGCGGCGGCGAGCAGCGTCGCCGCGCAGCCGGCCAGGAGAAGACGTCGTTCCATGTTCAGGCTCCCTGGATGCCGTGCTGCTCGATCGCGAACCGGGCGGCGTCGCGGCGCTCGACCTCGCGAAACCCGAGGCCGCGGTACGGCTGGGCCGGATCCCACTTGAGCGGCTCGCGCTTGGGCTGCGAGCCGGGCGCGGGCAGCGGAAAGATCAGCGAGGTCGCCGCGTGGTGCGCGATGTGGCCGGTCTCGTGGTGGTGTTCCTGGTGGATGTGGCCGTAGAAGACGGTGACGTTGGTGTGCGGCATCAGCTGCGCGACCACCTGGTCGCCGTCGCGCGTGGCCCAGTCCCATTGCGGGGCCAGGTCGAACAGCGGACGATGCGTCAGCACGACGACGGGGGCGTCCTTGTCCAATGCGGCCAGATCCGACGCGAGCCAGGCGAGCTGCTCGTCGCCGACACGCGCGGCGGGGTCGGAGACGTTGTCCAGGGCGATGAAATGCACGCCGTGGTAGTCGAACGTGTAGTGCGTCGGCCCGAAGAACTCCTGGAACGCGGCGCCGCGATCGAGCGACGCGTCGTGCTCGCCCGGAAGGAAGTGGATGTCGCGCACCTTCAGGTCGGCCACGATGGCCTTGAATTCGCGCATGCGCTTGCGCCGTTCCTGCGCGTCGTCGGTGGTATGGGTCAGGTCGCCGGTGAAGACGATGAAGTCCGGCGGCATCGCCAGCGCGTTGACCTCGGCGACGGCGCGCACCAGCGTGGTCTTCGCCTCCGGATTGACGGCCGGCCCGTTGAAGCCCCAGTGGCTGTCGGACAGCTGGACGAAATGGAAGTCGGCGGACGGCGCACCCGCTCGGGCGGCGCAGCCGGCCAGGCCGGAGGCAAAGACCACGCCGGCGCCGACACCGGCCAGGCGCAGGAAGTCACGGCGATCGAAATCCGCGGGCATGGGAGCTCCTCGAAAGGTGGATGTCCCTGCAAGATCGGATGGGGCGGCGTTTTATTCCCGCGGGGTCGAAAAAGTCTGGGGATTGCCGCGGCGGGGCCGGCGCCAGGCACGCCCTCGCATCGCGATGGATGGAGGTGTCCGGCACCGCGTCATCCGCGCGCGGACGCCGGCGACCGGCCGGTCGGCCGCCGCGGATGGCGCGGTGCCTGACGCCGATTCCCTGGCGACCAACGTCGATGACCTAGGATGCAAGACGCCGCATACGGCTCGGCGACATTCGAGACCCACGACCTTCCGAAGGAGCCCGTCTTGCTGACCCCCCCGCCACTCGCCGGCGACGTCGACTACGCCGCCCATGGCGCCGACTACGGCCGCCAGCGCCGCACCGACCCCCGCCTGGCCGCCTGGGTGCACGCCGCCCTCGGCGACGCGCGCACTGTCCTGAACGTCGGCGCCGGCTCGGGCTCCTACGAGCCGACAGATCGCCACGTGCTCGCGATCGAGCCCTCGGCCGCGATGCGCGCCCAGCGCCCCGCGCACCTGACGCCCGCGGTCGACGCCGTGGCGGAGAAGCTGCCGCTGGACGACCAATCCTTCGATGCGGCGATGGCGCTGGTCACCGTGCACCAGTGGCCGGATCTGGCCGCGGGCCTGCGCGAGCTGCGGCGCGTCACGCGCGGCCCCATCGTCGTGCTCACCTTCGACGGCGATGCCCTCGACCGCTACTGGATGGCCGACTACGCCCCGGAGATGCTGGCCGTCGAACGCCGCCGCCTTCCACCCATCGTCACCCTGGTCCACGGCCTGGGCGGCGCCTGCGAGGTGCACGCCTTGCCGATTCCCAACGACTGCGTCGACGGTTTCTCCGAGGCGTTCTACGCCCGGCCCGAGGCCTTTCTCGATCCGGCGGTACGGCGCGCGCAGTCGGCCTGGAGCTTCGTGCCCGACGAGGTGCAGGCGCGCTTCGTGGCGCACCTAGGTAAAGACCTGGCCTGCGGCGAGTGGGACCGCCGCCACGGGGCCTGGCGCAGCAAGCCCTTCTTCGAAGGATCGCTGCGCGGGATCGTCAGCCGGCCGCCGCGCTGACCGGCCGCACCGGCTATTGCGTGTTGGCGCCGGAGCGCGCGGTGCTGGGCTGGCCGCTGGCGTCGGTGCCGCGACCCGGAGTGGCGGCGGCAGGATCGCCCGGATCCTCCCGGCCGATGCGGCTCTCGTCGAGATCGGTCGGCTTGCGCCGGCCGTAGAGTTCCTGCTGGCTGGTGGCGGATGCGTCGCCGCCGTCCAGGGCGCGGGCATCGGAAGGTTGGGATCGGGCCATGGTGGGTCTCCTGTCGGGTGGTCGGGCCGCGGCGACGCCGCGGGACTGCCCCCGTTCCGGCAAGGCTTGCGCCCAACCGGCGAGCGTCCTCCTCAGCCGCGGCCGGCCGCCTTGCGCAACAGCTCGGCCGCCCGCGGCCCATCCTGCGGGTGCGCCGCCGCGCCCACGCGCACCAGGACCTGCAGGATCTTGCCGGCGATGCAGTAGTCCCCGTTGAGGAGCCGCTCGAGGCGCCGTCCGACACGCTCGGCGACGCCGGCGTCGCCGCCGGGCAGCACGATGCAGGTGTCGCGCTCGCTCTCGCGCAGGATCGAGTCGCTGGCGCGCACCGCGTTGCCCACCCGGTTGGATACCTCCTGGCGCACCCGCTGCTCCATGCCGGCGCTGGCGTCGGCGCCGGCCAGCGAGATGCGCTCGACGCTGACGCACAGCAGCGCCAGCCCGCCGCCGCGCCGGCGGCATTGCGACAGGTGCAGCTCCAGCAGCGCCTGCAGCTGCGCCGCGCCCAAGACCGGCGTCGTGCGCGGCAGGTCGCCCGGGCGGCCGGGCTGGCCTGGCGCGCCCGCGTGCTCCTCGCGCTCGGGGCGGGTGGGCGACATCATCATCGGAACTCCTCCTGCTGGTGAGGAACGGCGTCCCGGAATCGGCCCTCCGGCCTCCCTTCCGCTCCAAAACACCGCTCCTCCCCGAATAAAACGCGAAGCGATCGCCAAACCCGACACCGGCTGTCAGAAAAAATGTGTAACCACGAGTTAGAGTCGGGGGCATGCGGGCGGGCCAGCCCGAAACGTAAAAGCCCATGTCCGACATCACCTCCTTGCTGAAGGCGGCCGCCGACGGCGATCGCCGGGCGGCGGACCAGGCGTTCGCCCTGCTCTACGCCGACCTGCAGCGGCTCGCGCACAGCCGCATGCGGCGTTCCGGCAACCTGACGATGCTGGACACCACCGCCCTGGTGCACGAAAGCTGGCTGCGCCTGCATGGCGCCGGCGAGGCCGTGTTCGCCGACAAGCAGCACTTCATGGGCTACGCGGCGCGCGTGATGCACTCGGTCGTGGTCGACTTCGTGCGCGCCCGCCGCGCGGCGCGGCACGGCGGCGACGTCGAACACGTCACGCTCAACACCGCCATCGGCGACGGCCTGGCCCAGCGCCACGACGAGATCCTGCGCGTCGACGAGGCCATGCAGCAGCTCGCGGTGGCGGATCGCCGGCTGCACGACGTGGTCGAACTGCGCTACTTCGGCGGGCTGTCGGAGACCGAGATCGCCGCCATCATCGGCGTCACCGAACGCACCGTGCAGCGCGATTGGGCCAAGGCGCGGCTGTTCCTGTCGTCGGCGCTGACCCAATGAGCGTCGGCAAGGAGACCTGGGGCAAGCTCTCGCCGTTGCTCGACGAGTTGCTGGACCTGCCCGACGACGAGCGCGACGCCCGCCTGTCCGCGCTGCGCGGGCAGGATCCGCCGCTGGCCGAGTCCGTCGCCGCGATGCTGCAGCACCTGCCGGCGATCGAGCGCGGCGAGTTCATGCCGGCGTCGGCGCTGCCCAGGCCCGCCGGCCTCGCGGGCCAGACGGTCGGCCCCTACACGCTGGTGCGCGAGATCGGCCACGGCGGCATGGGCACCGTCTGGCTGGCGCGGCGCACCGACGGCCGCTACGAGGGCGAGGTCGCGATCAAGTTCCTGCGCTCCGGCCTGTTCGGCCACGGCGACGCAGCGCGTTTCGAGCGCGAGGGCAGCATCCTTGCGCGCCTGTCGCACCCGCACATCGCGCGCCTGCTGGACGCCGGCGTCATGGCCGACGGGGCGCAACCCTATCTGGTGCTCGAATACATCGACGGCGAGCCGATCGACGAGTACTGCCAGCGCCTCGCCTTGCCCGTCGCCGCGCGCCTGCGCCTGCTGCTGGACGTGCTGGCCGCCGTGGCCCAGGCCCACAACCGGCTGGTGCTGCACCGCGACCTCAAGCCCACCAACATCCTGGTGACCCAGCCCGGCGAGGTCAAGCTGCTGGACTTCGGCATCGCCAAGCTGCTGGATGACGCCAGCCGCGACCAGACCGCGCTGACCGCGCGCGTGGGCAACGCCTTCACGCCCGAGTTCGCGGCGCCCGAGCAGTTGCAGGGCGGCGACGTGACCACGGCCACCGACGTCTACGCGCTGGGCGTGCTGATGTACATCCTGCTGGGAGGCGAGCACCCGACCGCCGCGCCCACCGGCGCACCGCTCGATCGCATGCGCTCCGTGATCGAGACGGTGCCCAAGCGCCTGTCCGAGGCCGTGCTCAAGCGCGGCGGCCCCACGCAGCGCTGGTCGCCGCAATCGCGCAAGCTGGCCGGCGAGGTGCGCGGCGACATCGAAACCATCGTCGCCAAGGCGCTGAAGAAGTCGCCCTCGCAGCGCTACGCCAACGCGGCCGAGATGGCCGACGACATCCGCCGCTACCTGGCCGACGAGCCGATCTCCGCGCGGCCAGACTCGCGCCTGTACCGCGCCACCAAGTTCGTGCAGCGGCACAGCGCGGGCGTCGCGGCGGCGGCGTCGGTGGCCGTCGCCCTCGGCGCGGGCATCGGCGTCGCGCTGTGGCAGGCGCGCGAGGCCCAGGCCCAGCGCGTGCAGGCCGAAGGCCTGGTCGAATACATGATCGGCGACCTGCGCAAGAAGCTGCAGCCCGTGGGCCGGCTGGACGTGCTGGACGGCGTCGGCCTGAAGGCGCTGGATTACTACGCCACGCAGGACCTGGACCGCCTCGACGCCGACTCTCTCGGCCGCCGCGCGCGCGCCCTGCACATGATCGGCGACCTGGCAAAGCAGCGCGGCAAGTTCGAGGAAGCGGTGCGCGACTTCCAGGAAGCCGCCGATACCACGGCCCGGCTGCTCAAGGCGCATCCGGACGACCCGCAGCGCATCTTCGATCAATCGCAGAGCGAGTACTGGGTCGGGTACGTCCAGTGGTATCGCGGGCACCTGCACGAGGCGGAGCAGGCGTTCCGGCGATACCTCGACATGGCGCAACGCATGAACAAGGCCAAGCCGGGCGATCACGGCTGGCAGCTGGAGCGCGTGTTCGCCAAGACCAACGTCGGCGTCGTGCTGACCGAGTTGGGGCACGCCGACCGGGCCTTGCCGTTGCTGGTCGATGCCCGCGCCGAGATCGCCACGCTGGCGCGCGCCCATCCCGAGGACGCGGTGAACGAGAGCGGTGTCATCGGCTGGAGCGTGATGGCCTATGCCGCGCTGGGACGCGACGAGGACGCCATCCGGGCAGAGAACGACAAGATCGCCGCAGCGCTGCGCGCCCCCAACCCGGACGACAATCGCGACGTGCAGTTCCTGGTCGCCAATGCGCACCACGAGATTGGCGCGTGGCAGCGCAACCTCGGCCGCGGGGACGACGCCCGGGCATCGGTGCGCCGCGCATTGGCCGAACTCCAGGTACTGAACGCACGCGACCCGAGCAATGCCGAAGACCGCAGCGAGATCGTCGGCTCCCAGGCACTGCTGGCCCAACTTCTCGCGGATGCCGACGACCGCGAGGCTGCGCGCGCGCAGTTGCAGGGTGCAAGCGCCCGCCTGGCCGAGTTGAAGGCGCGCCCGGTGCCCAAGCGCGCGTGGCGACTCGCGTTCAGCGCACTCGTCGTCGAATTGCAGGGGCGTCTGGCACAGACCGAGGATCAACGCCAGGCTGCGATCGACGCCCTGACCGCATTCATGGCCGACGTGCGCCTGTACGAATCGCAGGGCGGGGTGGTTCCGCAACTGGACGCCATCCTGATCACGGGCGCCGGGGTGACGCAAGGGGACCTGCTGGACACCGCGGGTCGGCCGGAACAGGCGCGCCAGGCGTGGCTGGCCGCGGCTGCACGCGCGCGCCCGATCGCCGAACGCCTAAATCCAGCGGCGATGACGCACCTCGGGCGGCTGGACTTGCGCCTCGGTAATCTTCAAGATGCGCGGGCCTGGGCCGATAAGGTCCTGGCAACGACCTATCGGCACCCCGCCTTCGCCGATCTTCAACAACGACTCGGGCCGACGCAGCTGGCGGGGGGAGCTGTCAGGCCCTGATCAAGGGAAACATCCATGCCTCATACCCCCTTTCGCGTCGTTCCGGTGGAAGTCGACGTCACGGCATCCGCCGACGGCACCGTCAGCATCACCTGCCACCCGGACACGGCCCCCGTCGCCAAGGACACCAAGCACGCGCTGATCACTTTCACGCTGAACACCACCGGCTACCGCTTCCCGGACAATGACGCGATCACCCTCGATCCGGAGGAGAGCCGCTCGGATACCGCGTCGGACAACTTCCCCTACCCGTCCTGGACGCTCAGCGACACGCAGGCAGCGCTCTACGACAACAACAAGTCCAAGAAGCCCTTTCCCTATACGGTGACCGTGGTCAACACCACCACCGGCCAGGAGTACAGCGTCGATCCCATCATCGACAATGGCGGTGGCGGCGTCGGCACCGCTTGCTGAAGCAGGCTCAATCGGCGTAGAGCGCCTTCACGGCCTCGACGCGCTCCAGCAGCTCGCGGCGCAATGCCGCCGGCTTGAGCACCTGGGCCTGCGCGCCGAGGCGCAGCACCTGGGCGGCGGCGTGCGCGATCGATTCGATCGGGATCGTCACGCGCCGCCAGCCCGCCCCGTCCGGTTCGGACGCCGAGGCTTCGGCCGCCTGCGCCACCGCGGCGCCGAGGTCGCGCAGCGCCTTCAGGCCCGCGGCCGACACGCGCAGCTGCGCCGTGTCCACCGCCAGCTCCTTCTCGAACCGCCGCGTCGAGGCCAGCCACCAGGCGGCCAGGTCGAAGTCCGCCGGACGTTCGAACGGCTCGTCGGTGACGTCCAGATCGAGGATGCTGGACAGGCGGTAGGTGCGCACGCCCCGCTTGTCGTTGGCCACCTGCGCGGCCAGGTACCAGATGCCCGCCTTGAGCACCAGCCCCAGCGGATCGACCCGGCGCGACACCTCGCCCTTCCAGCTCTCGTAGCGCATCGCGACGCGGCGCTCGCGCCAGACCGCCTGCGCGATGGCGGGCAGGTGGTCGGTGGCCGACGGGCCGCGGTACCAGTCGATCGGGTCGAGGTGGAAGCGCGCGCTGACGCGGCGCGCGTCCTCGCGCCAGCCGTCCGGCAGCGCGGCCAGCAGCTTCAGCTGCGCCGACGCCATCGCCTCGCCCAGGCCCAGCTCGGAGGCCGGGCCGGGCAGTCCGCCCAGGAACATCGCCTGCGCCTCGGGCGCGGTCAACCCGTCGACCTTGGTGCGCCAGCCGGGCTGCAGCTGGAAGCCACCGAGGCGCCCGCGGTCGGCCCAGATCGGCACGCCGGAGGCGCTGAGCTCGTCGACGTCGCGGTGGATGGTGCGCACCGACACCTCCAGTGCCTCGGCCAGCGCCTGCGCGCTGACGCGCCCGCGCGTCTGCAGGATCATCAGGAGCGACAGGAGGCGGCTGGCGCGCATGAATCGCAGTTTGCCTCAAATACATGCCATGCCCTGTCATGTATTGGCGGCAAAGATGACCTGCATCGACCCACTCGCAGGAGCCTTCCATGTCTTCCACCGCCCTCAACGACCCGATCACGGTGCTCGAGCTGCGCCAATACACGCTGCACCCCGGCCGGCGCGACGACCTGATCGCCCTGTTCGAACGCGAGTTCATCGAGCCGCAGGAAGCGGTGGGTGCGCATGTGCTCGCGACCTTCCGCGACCTCGACCGCCCCGACCACTTCGTCTGGCTGCGCGGCTTCGCCGACATGGCCGCGCGCGGCGACGCGCTGGCCGCGTTCTATGGCGGCCCGGTCTGGAGGGCGCATCGGGAGACCGCCAATGCGACGATGATCGACAGCGACGACGTGCACCTGCTTCGGCCGCTGGGCTGCGGCCAGGGCCTGCAGGCCGCGCTGCAGCCGCGGCCTGCGATCGACGCGGCGCCGCCGGCGGGCGGCGTCTTCACCATCACGCTGTGCCCGCTGCGCGAGCCGGCCGGCGAGGCGCTGGTGCACGCGTTCGACCGATGCATCCATCCGTGGTGGGTGGGCGTGGGCGGCGACCTGCTGGCGTGCTGGGTCACCGAGCCGGCGCCCAACAACTTCCCGCGGCTGCCGGTGCACGAGGGCAAGCCGGTCGTCGCCTGGCTCACGCGCTTCGACGACGAGGCCGCGCAGCTGCGCCATGCCGCCCTGCTGCGCACTTCGGGCTGCCTCGAGCGCCCCGAATGGCGCGCTCATCTTTCCGGCGAGGCGACGCAGCTGCGCCTCGTCCCCACGCCCCGCTCGGCGCTGCGCCGCCGCCATTCATCGCAAGGCTGAGACACCATGACCCACACCGAATTCATCGGACGCCCTCACGACTTCGACTTCCTCGTCGGCCGCTGGCACATCGCCAACCGCCGACTGCGCCAGCGCGGCGCCGGCAGCACCGAGTGGATCGCGTTCGAGGCCAAGACCCAGGCCTGGAGCCATCTGGGCGGCCTGGTCTCGGTCGACGACAACCTGTTTCCCGACCTGGGCGCCGGCGGACTGAGCTTTCGCACGCTCGACATCGCGGCGCAGCGCTGGAACATCTACTGGGTCAGCAGCCGCGACGGCCGCCTGTGCCCGCCCGTGACCGGCGGCTGGAACGGCGACCGCGGCGAGTTCCACGGCGTGGACGAGGACGACGGCCACCCCGTTCGCGTGCGCTTCCTGTGGGAGCGCCTCGGGCCGGACCGCGCCCGCTGGTCACAAGATTTCGCCCGCATCGGCGCCGACGGCGCCGCGGACGGACCGTGGGAGACCAACTGGGTGATGGAGTTCAGCCGGCTCGCGGACTGAGCGCCTCGACGGCCAGCGGCGCGGCGGCGGCGTCGCGGAAGTTGGACGGCACGAGCCGGTCGCGCAGCGCCATGAACGGCGCCTCGACCAGGTGGTAGAGCAGGCCGCCCACGGCAATGCAGGCGAAAGCGATGATGGCCAGCCGCGCGCCATCCGGCACGCCCAGCGGCTTCAGTTGGTGGGCGATGAACATCGCCAGGGGCTTGTGCGACAGGTAGATCGAATACGACCACAAGGCCAGTGGCGCGGCGCCGGGAATGCGCCAGCGCATCGCCCGCGCGCCGGGGCTCAGGGCGGCGGCGGCCAGGAGCGCGAACGCCCACGCGTTGAGCGAATAGCCAAAGGCCGTCATGGCAAAGCTCCAGCCCTGGCCGTCGATGTAGTAGTAGAAGTGCTCCAGCGCCAACATCGCGCCGGCCGCTGCGATCCCGACCGCGCTGAGCACGCCGCCGCGCGCCATCAGGCGGTCCCACGCAGGCCGATGGAAGTTCTTCAGCATCGCGATGGCCACGCCGGGAATGAACTCGTCGAAGCGGCAAAGCGTGTTGTAGTAGATCCAGGTCGTGTAGCCGTGATCAGGCGTGGGGCGTGCATGGGCCGGCCACAGCAGGCAGCGTGCGGCGACGCCCAGCGCCACCAGCGCGCCCATCAGCGCCCAGCCGTGCGCGCGCGTGAGCGTCGCGCGCCCGCGCGCGAGCCAAGCGCCCAGCGCGAGGACGGCCGGCAGCACGAGATAGAACTGCTCCTCGACGCACAACGACCATGCGTGCGAGAACGCCGTCCCGGGCTGCAGGCCGATGTTCTGCGTGAACGTGAGAAAGCGCCACCAGGGCGGCGGCGTCCGTCCGCCCATGGCCGCCGGGAACAGCGCGAACGCGGCCAGCACCAGCCAGAACACCGGCAGCGTGCGCAAGGCCCGGCGCGCGTAAAAGCGCGGCAGCGACAGCGCCTGCCCGCGCGCCAATCCGGCGAACAGCTGGTTGGCGATCAGGTAGCCGCTCAAGACGAAGAACAGGTCGACGCCCATCCAGCCGATCTCGCCGATCCAGCCGAAGACCGGCTGCTCGCTCACGAACGAATCGTAGTGCGTCATGAAGACGAGCGCGATGGCGCAGGCGCGCAGCGTGTCGAGGCCCGGATTGCGGGATTTGGCGGTCGTCATGGGCGGGTCTGAGCGCAGCTCGACCGAAAGATTCCGTCCGCTCACGAATATTTCTCGACCAACCGCACGACGGTCCGCCAGTTGCGCGTCGTGGCCGGCTCGCCGAGCTGCCGCTCGAGCCAGGCGTTAGGCGATCCGGCCGACGAGCCGATCCAGTGGGTGACGCTCAGCACGTGCGTGCCATCGTCGCGCAACAGCTCGAGGTCGCCGCGCGCCGTCGTCAGCGGCAGCGCGGGCAAGGCCTTGCGCGCCGCGCCGACAAAGCTGATGCACAAGGCGTCGCGGCCCTGGGTGACGCGGCCGGCGAACGGATCGCTCGCGACGAGGGCCTGCAGCTCGCCGACGCGCCGGACGAAGACCGGCTCGCGCAGGCCGCAGGCCGCCCGCATCGCCTCGCAGGCGCGCGCCGCGACGGCGCGCGCACGCGTCCCGCGCGCGGGCGCGAAGACCAGCGTGCCGTTGACCAGGAACGACTGCGCCATCTCGGCCCCCGACGCCAGGAAGGCCGACTCCAGCTGCGCGCGGCTCGGGCTGCCCGGCCGGCCCAGGTTGACGTTGCGCAGGAACGCCGCGTAGGCCGTGCCGCTCATGGCCGCCCCTCGAAATCGGCCAGCGAACGCACGTAGGCCGGGTCGTCGATGATGGTGTTGTGGCTCGCGCCCGCGATCACCACGTAGCGCACCTGGGCGGCGGGAAAGCGCGCGCGCAGCGCCTCGGTGCTGGCGGCCGGGATCAACTCGTCGCGCTCGGCGCGCAGGATCAGCACCGGCGCGGCGATCCGCGGCACGTAGCGCCAGGACTCGTACTTGTCGATCAGCAGCCACCGTACCGGCGCGAACCAGAACTGGCGCTGCGCGATGGCCAGCAGGCTGTCGTAGGGCGTGACCAGCACCAGCCTGGACACCGGCCGCGTGCTGGCCAGGCGCGCCGCCACGCCCGAGCCCAGGCTGCGGCCGATCACGATCACGTCGGGGTGGCGCGCATGCACCTCGTCGAACAGGCCGGCGGCGTCGGCGGTGATGGCGGCCTCCGTCGGGCGGCCGGCGCTTCCGCCATAGCCGCGGTAGTGCAGCATGACGATCTCGCGCGCCGGAAACGCCGTCATCAGCGGCCCGACGCTGCTGGACACGTCCTCGCCATTGCCGCCGAAATACAGCACGGCGCCCGGCCCCGCGTGCGGCCTCACCGTCAGCTGCAGCAGCGTGTCGCCGCTGCGGAAGGTGCCGGCCATCTGCGTGGGCCCCAGGCGCCGGGGCGTCGGGAAGTACTGGAAGGAGCGCTGCGTGACGAACAGCACCACGCAAAAGCCGGCATAGAGGACGGCCACGGTGATCAGGATCAGGCTCAGCATGCGTCGCATCGGAACGGGGGTGGCCGCAACGGCTGCATTGTCTGCGAAGCGCCCGCCGATGCAGCTCGACGGCGGCCGGCCGGCCCCATGGCCGCTGCGACCCCTCACCGGCCCAGCCGTCGACGGCCAGGAACTAGGTTCAGAATGGGGTCATGAACCCCGCGCCGTCTCTCCCGTTTCCCGCGCACGCCCGCACGGCCTCGGACACGCAGGCCGATGAAGAGCCGCCGCACGGCGACCTGGTCACGGTCACCCGGGTCTTCAATTCGCTGGAGGCGGAGATGCTGCGCGGCTGCCTCGAGGCCGAGGGCATCCCGGCCACGCTGGGGGATGCGCAGACCGTCCAGACGGACACCTTGCTGACCGTCGCCCTCGGCGGCATCCGGGTGATGGTGCCGGCGACGTTCGCCGACGCCGCGCGGCAGACCGTGCAGGCGTTCGAGCGGGGCGCGCTGGCCATCGACGACCTGCCCGACGACGCCGGGCCAGCGCCGGCCGAGATCGAGACCGACACCTTGCCGGTCTTGAGGTTGTCACCCGCGGCCTGGGTGGTGCTGGCCATCGTCGTGCTGGCCGTCGTGATCTTCTGATCGAGCGCATACTCGAGCTCTCCCCCAGTTCCCGAAGCGCTTCGTGCGGGCTTCGCCCCACGGTCATGCCCGGTTATCAAGTCAAGCAGCAGCGCGTCGCCATTGCCGGCGTCGAGGACCTCGTCATCCGCTCGCTGCTCGACAAGCAGCAATTCGCCGATCCGCAGGGGGACGCCGAGCGCCTGGGCATCTCGTCGTCGCTGTGGCCGCTGTTCGGGCTGCTGTGGCCTTCCGGCAGCCATCTCGCGGCGCGGCTGGGCGCCCGCCGCGTGGCCAAGACCGATCGCATCCTGGAGATCGGGTGCGGCCTGGGGCTGGCGAGCCTGGTGGGCCACCGCGCCGGCGCCGACGTGACGGCCAGCGACTGCCATCCCCTGGCCGGCCGCTTCCTTGCGCACAACCTGGTGCTCAACGACCTCGGGCCGATGAAGTACCGCCACGGCCAATGGCCCGGCGTCGTGCTGCCGCGCGACGCGATCGACGAGCGCGCGCCGGTCGTCGTGCACGGGCAGTTCGACCTGATCATCGGCAGCGACGTGCTCTACGAGCGCGACGAGCGCGGCCAGCTGGCGGACTTCATCGCGCGGCTCGCCGCGCCCGTGGCCGAGGTCTGGATCGTCGACCCCAACCGCGGCAACCGCAACCACTTCCACCGCCACATGGCGCGCCACGGCTTTCGCATGGACGAGGCCCTCCTCGACCACGAAGAAAGGGATGGCGTGGCGGCGTACAAGGGGCGCATGCTGACGTACAGCCGGCGCTGACACTCCGGGAACACCGGTTGCCAGCTGGTCCGAAGGCCGCTTCGCGCGGCAAAGGAGTCCGCATGAACCCGCTCGTCAACCGCAACAACGCCGCCGCGGACATCGGCCGTCCGCCGCCCGCCGATGCACCGATGCAGGTGCTGCCCTGGGCCGAGGACTCCTCGCGCTCGATCGGCGCCGAGGACGCCAACACGCGCTACCAGGGCGAGCTGTTCCTGCCGGGCTGGCTCAAGATCGAGCTGCAGCCCACCGCGGAACAGGGCCCCGGGGCCTGAGCGCCTTTACTTGGCGGCGATCGCCTCGACCTGGATGCGCAGGTCGACGGCCATGCTGAAGCCGTAGGCCTTGCCGGCGTCCATGCCGAACTGCTCGCGGTCGATCGTGGCGTAGACATCGGCGCCGCAATCCTCGCGCTTGAACATCGGGTGCTGGATGCACTTGAACTTCCTGATGTCCAGCGTCACCGGGTTGGTCTTGCCGTGCATCTCCAGCGTGCCGACCGCCTTGGTGGGCGCGCCGTCGGTGAAGCCTTCCAGCGTGCCCTTGAAGATCGCCCTCGGGTACTTGTCGGCTTCGAACAGTTCCTTGCCCTTGGCGACCTTGTTCAGCGACTCCAGGCCGAAGTCGCCGCTGGTCATGTCGACGACGATCGTCACGCTGCCGGTGCCCGCCTCGCGGTCCATCGTCACCGTGCCCGAGGTGCGGTCGAACTTGCCGCGCCACGTGGAGATGCCCATGTGGTCGGCCTCGAAGCTCGGGAAGGTGTGCTGCGGATCGATGTTGTAGGTGACCGGGGCGGCCTGGGCGGCGAAGGCGGCGGCAAGCAGGGCGGCGGCGGCGAGTCGGGACGGGTTCATCGGAGGATCTCCTGGGTGGTTTTCGATGTGCGGCACAAGCCGGGGCGAGGCATTGCCTCCTTCCACGACGCTCGAACGCGCGCCGTTTCGACATGCGCCGTCGGCAGCGACGCACTTTACCGGCAAGCGCGACTGCACGACCCTGCCTTGGACATCGCGGCCGAAGGCGCCGATGATCGCGACGCCAGGCCTCCTTCAAGGAAAGCGAACCGCCCATGCTCGTCGCACTGCTCTTCATCGCCGTCGCCACCGCTGCGCTGCTCGCCTACGCGGGCGCGCGCCCGGACAGCTTCCGCTACGAACGCTCCATCCACATCGACGCGACCATCCTGCAGGTGGCCGAGCTGATCGACGACTTCCGCCAGTGGCAGAAGTGGTCGCCGTGGGAGCACATCGACCCTTCGTTGCAGCGCACGTTCAGCGGCGCCGACGCGGGCGTGGGCGCGGTCTACGCGTGGAGCGGCAGCGGCAAGGCGGGCGCCGGGCGCATGGAGATCATCGAGATGCGCACCGGCTCCGAAGGCGCCGTCATCACGATCAAGCTCGAATTCCTCAAGCCGTTCAAGGCCAGCAACACCGCCGAATTCCTGATGGTGCCCAGCCAGACCGGCACCGATCTCACCTGGGCGATGTTCGGCAGCAGCCCGTTCGTCTCCAAAGTGATGGGCGTGTTCCTGGACATGGACAGGCTGATCGGCAAGGACTTCGAGGCCGGCCTGGCCGCGCTCAAGCGCAATGCGGAGCAGGCCGCGCGCTGAAGCGCATCCCGCAAGCGGGCCGGGCCTGGAGGTGCCTGGCTCTTCTTCGTCCGCGCCAGACTCTGCGGTGATCGCCATGGCGCCGGTGGCGGACGAAGAAGTGCCTGGCCCCGATCCCTGGCGAACGGCGTCAGGCACTCATCGGATCGCGGCGCAGGTCGTCGCCAACGACATGCCCGCCGGCGCGCTCCGAAGAGAGCCGGATACCTCGGCACCGGCCCGGCGCGCCTCCAAATGAAAACGCCGACCAGGCGCGAGCCGGTCGGCGTTCTTGTCGGCCCGCAGGCCGGACGTCAGGCCAGCGCCGCCTGCAGCGGCGCGTCCGGCGCCTCGACCTTGTCGCGTGCCTGCAGCATGCGATTGAGCGTCGGCGTCAGGATCAGCAGCAACACGCCCATGCCGATCGACGAGGCCAGCAGGAATGCGTAAGGCGGGATGCCGCTGCCGGCAAGCAGGCCCTCGAGGGCCCCGGCGAAGTAGTTGGCGACGCCGTTGGCGATGAACCAGACGCCCATCAGCAGGCCCGCGATGCGGTGCGGCGCCGCGCGAGACACCAGCGACAAGCCCACCGGCGACAGCATCAGCTCACCGATCGTATGCAGTGCGTAGACCCAGAACAGCCACTGCGGGCCGACCGTGCCGAGCTGGTTGGCGCGGTTCTGCGCGATGAACATCACGACGAAGCCCAGGCCCAGCACGATCATGCCCAGCGCCTGCTTGGCCACGTCGGGCAGCGAGAAGCGCGACTTGTTGATCGCCGTCCACATCATCGAGAAGAACGGCGCCAGCAGGAAGATCAGCAGCGGGTTGATGCTCTGGAACCAGGTCGACGGGATCTCGAAGCTGCCGAGGTGGCGGTCGGTCTGCTTGTCGGCGAACAGGTTCATCGAGCCGCCGGCCTGCTCGAAGCCCATCCAGAAGAAGGCGACGAACACGATCAGGATCAGCACGGCGGTGACGCGCGTCCACTCGGCGCGCGTCAGCGGCTGCGAGACTTGCCCGGGCTTGGCCGTCAGCTTGGACCACAGGCCCAGGACACCGCCGATGATGGCGATGCCGCCGATGATGGACAGCCAAGACGGCACGCCCGCCAGCGCGCTCTTGAGCATCGGCCAGACGCCGAGCACTGCGTAGACCAGCGCGACGGAAGCGGCCGTGAAGGCGAGGATCACCGGCAGGTTGTGCGCGCCGATCGGGCGCTGGCCCGGCTTCAGGCCGGAGCGGCCGAGGATGTTCTGCAATCCGATCAGCGTGACCAGGCCGATCGCCATGCCCACGCCGGCGCTGGCGAAGCCCCAGTGCCAGCCCACCGTCTCGCCCAGCGTGCCGCAGACCAGGCCGGAGAAGAACGAGCCGAGGTTGATGCCCATGTAGAAGATGGTGTACGCGCCGTCGCGGCGCGGGTCGGTCGGGCCGTCGTACAGCTCGCCCACCATCGAGGTCGTGTTCGGCTTGAAGAAGCCGTTGCCCAGGATCAGCAGGCCCAGCGCCACATGCAGCAGCGAGGGCACCGCCATCGCGAAATGGCCCAGCATCATCACCGTGCCGCCGATGACGGCCGTCAAGCGCAGGCCCAGGTACTTGTCGGCGATCCAGCCGCCGAAGATCGGCGTCAGGTAGACCAGGCCGGTGTAGATGCCGTAGATCTCGAGCGCATCGGCGCGCTTGTAGCCCAGCGCGTTGACCAGGTACAGCACCAGCAGCGCGCGCATGCCGTAGTAGCTGAAGCGCTCCCACATCTCCGTGGCGAACAGGACATAGAGACCGCGTGGATGTGCGGCTTTCGAAGCCGCGGCCGGCGTCGTGGCGGTGAGTGTGGTCAAGTCAACCCCTGGAGTCTCGAAAGAGTCGGGCGGCCTCGTGAGCGGCCCGGCGATCCCGCAATTGTGGCAAATCCGGACAGGCACCGAAGTGGGGACTTGCCCGGGCTCCGGCGCTGAACCTTGCCGCCCGCAGCGGGTCGACGCAATTTCCAAGCCACCAACATCACATCGACGCAACCGCCTCCCGCAACAGCCCGATGCACCGCCGCACGCTGCTCCGCAAGCTCGCCGAAGGCCTGGCCCTCGCTGTCGGGCACTCGACTTGCCGACCTTGGGGCGCCGCGCCCCCGGAGTGGGCGTCGAAAGCCGACATGTCCGCGTCCCTGTCCCCACCGCCCGCATCGACGTCGCCTGCCCGCTTCGCGTGCGACGTGTCGGCACCGTCGCAGCCGCTGCGCCACCCCTGGCGCCACTGCGTCGGCAGCTGCCATGCCCCGCTCGCGCTGCGGGCCGACTGGCAGCAGCAGCTCACCCGGGCCCACCGCGAGCTGGGCTTCCGTCACGTGCGCTTCCACGGCCTGCTCAGCGACGACATGGGCACGCTGGTGAACCAGGACAACCAGTTCCTGTTCTCGTTCTTCAACATCGACCGCGTCTTCGACTTCCTGCTGTCCATCGGCATGCGGCCGCTGGTGGAGTTGTCGTTCATGCCGGCCACGCTGTCCTCGGACGGCAACAGCGTCTTCCACTATCGCGCCAACGTGACCCCGCCGCGCCGCATGCAGGACTGGCAGCTGCTGATGACGAGGCTGGTGGGCCACTGGGTCGAGCGCTACGGCATCGACGAGGTCGCGCAGTGGCCGCTGGAGGTGTGGAACGAGCCCAACCTGGTCGCATTCTGGACCGGCGGCCAGGCGAAGTACTTCGAGCTGTTCAAGGCGACGTGGACGTCGATCAAGGCGATCTCGCCGCGGCTGCAGGTGGGCGGCCCCGCGACCGCCGAAAACGCGTGGCTGCAGGAGTTCGACGGGTTCTGCGCGGCCAATGCGTGCCCGCCCGACTTCCTCAGCACGCACTACTACCCGACCGACGCGTTCGGCTCGGTCGACACCGACACCGTCTCGCAGCTCGCGGACGCGCCCGCCAGCGTCATGCGCGACCGCGCGCTCGACGCCCGCGCAGTCGCGGCCGCCAGGCCGCTGTACTACACGGAGTGGAACATCACCTCGAACCCGCGCGACCCGATGCACGACGGCCCGTTCTGCGCCGCGCTGGCCACGCACTTCATGCTGAGCGTGGACGACGTCGTCGACGGCTTCAGCTGGTGGGCCTTCACCGACGTCTTCGAAGAGAACTACTTTCCCAGCATGCCGTACCACGGCGGCTTCGGGCTGCTCAATCTCTACGGCGTGCCCAAGCCGGTCTATCGCGCGTTCCAGCTGCTGGACCAGCTCGGCACGCGACGCTGGATCGTGGCCGAGTCGCACCCCACGCTGCGCGTGCACGTGGGCGCGCCGGACGATGACGCCGTCACGACGGTGCTGCTGCTCAACGTCGCGATGCCGCGCCATGCGATCGCCACCGAGATCGCCGAGGTCACCTTGCAGGGCCTGAAGGGGCGCCGTCCGCGCGCCGCGCTGGTGTCACGCATCGACGACACGCATGCCAACCCGCAGGCCGAGTGGCTGCGCATGGGCAGCCCCGAGTACCCGCATCCGCGCCAGGTCGATGCGCTGGAAGTCGCGTCCGGCGTCGTGCCCGAGCGCCTCGAGATCGCCGGCGACGGCAGCCAGGCCACCTTCACGCTGCCGCTGCCGGCCAACGCGATGGCACTGGTGCGCATCGAATGGGAGGCCGCGTGACCGAGGCGCCGCGCGATCTGGGCACCCGGCCGGAGGTGGCCAAGCAAGCCGTGCTGCACGGCTTCACACGCCAGGAGAGCATCGCGCGCGACGCCATGCTCACCGACCTGCAGCGCGAGTCCATGGGCTACTTCGTGCACGAGGTCAACGAGGCCAACGGCCTGGTGATGGACAAGACCGCGCCGAACTGGCCCGCCAGCATCGCGGCGGTGGGCATGGCGCTGACCTGCTATCCGGTGGGCGTGCAGCGCGGCCTGATGACGCGCACCATGGCCTTGCAGCGCACGCTGGTGACGCTGCGCTTCCTGCTCGCGAGCGAGCAGAGCGAGGCGCCCGACGCCGCGGGCTATCGCGGCTTCTTCTATCACTTCGTCGACATGTCCACCGGCCGCCGCGCGTGGAACTGCGAGCTGTCCAGCATCGACACGGCGCTGCTGATGGCGGGCGTGCTGGCCGCGGCCGCGTACTTCCACGGGCCGTCCGATGACGAGGCCGAGGTGCGGCGGCTCGCGACGGCGCTTTACGAGCGGGTCGAATGGGACTGGCTCGTCGGCGAGCGCGGCACGATCTGCCACGGCTGGAAGCCCGAGACGGGCAAGCTGCCGTGGCATTGGGAGGGCTACGACGAGGCGCTGATCCTGTACCTGCTGGCGCTGGGCTCGCCCACGCATCCCGTTCCTGCGGCGTCGTACGACGCGTGGTGCGCCACCTACCGTTGGCAGGAGGTCGAGGGCATCGCGTACCTGCACGCCGGCCCGCTGTTCATCCACCAGATGTCCCACCTGTGGGTGGACTTCCGCGGCATCCAGGACAAGTTCATGCGCGAGCATGGCAGCGACTACTTCGCCAACAGCCGCGCCGGCGCGCTGGTGCAGCAACGCTACGCGATGCGCAATCCACGCCGCCACGCGATGTATGGCGAGTTCTGCTGGGGCATCACCGCCAGTGACGGCCCCGGCCCGGCGCGCTGGCATGGCCAGGGCGAGCCGCCGTTCTACGACTACGTCGCACGCGGCGTGCCCGAAGGCCCCGACGACGGCACGCTGGCGCCGTGGGCCGTCGTCGCCTCGCTGCCGTTCGCGCCCGAGATCGTGCTGCCCACGATCGCCAACTACCGCCACATTCAATTGCACGTGGCCAATCCCTACGGCTTCAAGGCCTCGTTCAATCCGAGCTATCCGGGCGACCGCCATCACGCGATCGGCTGGGTCTCGCCCTACCACTTCGGCATCAACGAGGGCCCGACAGTGGTGATGATCGAGAACTGGCGCAGCCAGGGTCTGTGGAAGATCATGCGCGCCTGCGCACCGCTGGTCGCCGGCCTGCGGCGCGCGGGCTTCACGGGCGGATGGCTGGATGCGATCCCGGCGGCCGACCTGGCCGCCCCGTCGGCCGCGATGCCGGCGCCCGATCCCTTCGATCCCCCGACGCCGCCGCAGCAGACCGCGGTCTCGCAATGCCCCGGCGTGCCTGGAGCCAAGCCATGAACATCTCGCTCGCGGGCCGGCGCGCCCTGGTCACCGGCGCGAACTCGGGCATCGGCCAGGCCATCGCACTGGCGCTCGCCGACGCTGGCGCCGACGTCGTCGTCAATTACGTGAGCCATCCGGAGGCGGCCGACGCGGTCGTCGCGCAGATCGCGGGCAAGGGACGGCGCGCGCTCGCGCTGCATGCCGATGTCTCGAACGAGGCCGACGTCGACGCGATGTTCGCGCAGATGGACGCGCAGTGGGGCGGCATCGACATCCTCGTCAACTGCGCCGGAATCGACGGCGTGCGCGCGCTGGCGCATGAGGCGAAGATGGCCGACTGGCGGCGCGTGATCGAGGTCAACCTGTTCGGCGCCTTCGATTGCGCGCGTCACGCGCTCGCGCGCATGCTCGCGCAAGGGCGCGGCGTGATCCTCAACATCAGCTCGGTGCACGAGGTGATCGCGTGGTCGGGCTACAGCGCCTATACGGCCAGCAAGGCGGGGCTGGCGATGATGACCAAGACGCTGGCGCAGGAGGCGGCGCCTCACGGGGTGCGCGTGCTGGCGCTGGGGCCGGGCGCGATCCAGACGCCCATCAACCAGCCGGTTTGGTCCGACCCCGCGACGCTGGCCGACCTGCTCACGAAGATCCCGCTGGGCCGCATGGGCCGCACCGACGAGATCGCCAGCATGGCCGTGGTGTTGTGCTCGGATGCGGCGAGCTACCTCACGGGCACGACCGTGATGGTGGATGGGGCGATGACGGACTATCCGGAGTTCGCGCGGGGCGGCTAGGTGTCGGCGCGACAGGAGGAGCCTTGGCGGGGGTGGATCCTGCGACTGCGCGCAGGATGACAGCATTCGTCGCCGACGCGATTCGCGGTGCCAGACACCTCGGCGGACCGTCGCGCGAGGTCCGCCGTCCTGCGCGCAGTTCCAAAGGCTTGTCATCCTGCGCGCAGTCGCAGGATCCATCCACGCCAGGGCGCTCGTGGCAGGCGCGGCACGCCGCTTCTATCGCAGCGTCACGCAAGCAAGGCAAGGAAGTCCGCAATCAGCTGCACCACGTGTTCGGGCTGTTCGCGGTACGGGATGTGCCCGCCACCCGGCAGCATCTCGAGCCGCGCCGGACCGCCGACGCCATCGACGATGCGCCGCGGATGGGCCGCGCTGCCGTACTCGTCCTGGTCACCGTGGATGACCAGCGCCGGACAGGTCACGCGCCGCAGGGCCGCGTCCAGCGTCCACGACGCGAACGCCGGGTCCAGCCAGCGCCCCAGCCACGCATCGAGCGCCCAGCCGGCCTTGGCGCCGTGATAGCGCGCGAGCCGTTCGACCTGGACCGGGTCCGCGAACTGGGCCTGTGCCACGCGCAGCCCGGCGATCGTGCGATCCTCGACGAAGGCCTGCGCCGCCATCGTGACCAGCGCCGTGCAGTCGCCGGCGGCATGGGCCGCGATCTCGACGGCCATGCCGCCGCCCACGCTGTGCCCCACGACGGCGAAGCGGCCGATCCCCAGCTGCGTGCGCACGGCCGGCCAGGTCGTCGCGGCCTCTTCGGTGATGAATGCGGTCGAGGGCCGGCCGGTTCGCGCGCCGGAGCGGCCGAAGCCCAGGCGGTCGTAGGCGGCCACGCGCCGCCCGGTGGCCGCCGCCAACTGCGCGGGAAAGTCGCGCCAGAGCTCGACGCAGCCGAGCGAATCATGCAGCAGCACGATGGGCGCGAGAGCGGACTCGGCGTCCCCGGGCTGCCACTGCCGCGCGAACAGGCGGCCGGACGGGTGGGTGATCCAGTGGTCGGACACGACGATCATCGCGCTCACCGGAGTTCGCCGCCCTGGCGCGACTCGTAGACCAGGATCGCCGCCGCCAGGTCTTCCAGCGCCGTGCCCACCGACTTGAAGACGGTGCGCGCGGCCCGATCGCGCGTGAGCCGGCGCGTCGCGGCCAGATCGGCCAGCGTGCCGCGCACCTCCTCGCGCTGCAGCACGCCCGCCTCGATCGGATGCAGCAGGTCGCCGGCCTTGGCGAGCGCGTCGGCGGTGTCCATCCAGACCTGCGCGCCGGCGAAGCAGGCGTCGTCGGCCTCGCGCATGGCGGGCGTGAAACCGCCGATCAGGTCCAGGTGGCTGCCCGGCGCCAGCCAGCTGCCCTGGATCAGCGGCTCGGCTGACAGCGTGGCGCAGCTGACGATGTCGGCGGTCGGGGTGGCCTTGGCGAGGTCGGTGACCACGCGCGCGGGATAGCCTTCGGCGGCCAGCCGGATGACCAGGCGCAGCGCGGCCTGCGGATCGCGGCTCCAGACCATCACGTCGTCGATGGAGCGCACCGCACGATAGGCCGGCGCCAGCAGCCCGCCGACGCGGCCCGCGCCGACGATCAGCTGTCGCCGCGCGTCCTCGCGCGCGAGGCGCGACGCGGCCAGCGCCGAGGCGGCCGCCGTGCGGCGCGCGGTGATCTCGCCGCCGTCGATCAGGGCCAGCGGCTCGCCGGTCTCCGCGTCGAACAGCTGGTAGGTGGCGAACAGGCCGGGCAATCCGAGCGCGGCGTTGCCGGGGGCGACGTTGACCACCTTCAGGCCGAAGTAGCGGCCCGGCAACCAGGCCGGCATCAGCAGCGCCGTCAACGCCTCGCCGACCGCGTGCACATGGCGCGCAGGAGCGTCGCAGCCGGCGACGAACATGCGCTCGAGCGCGGCGATCAGCGCGGGAAATTGAAGCGCCTGCGCGGTGGCTTCGGCGTCGAACTGCTTCATGGGGTGGGCGAGGGCCAAGACAGGTCCAGTTTGCCTGATGTCATCCTGCGCACTCCCACCTTCAGTGTCATCCTGCGCGCAGTCGCAGGATCCACCTGGGCTGGCGCCTCTCTGGTTGCAGACGGCATGGCGGGGGGTGGATCCTGCGACTGCGCGCAGGATGACGGCTCTTGCGTGCGCAGGATGACCGGCATTGGCGTGCGCAGGATGACGGCATTCGGGTGCGCACGACGACGGCATTTGGGTGCGTACGATGACGGCACTTGCGTGCGCAGGATGACGGCCTGACCCTACGCCATCTCGACCCGCCACCACGCCGGCAGCAGCCGCCGCACGTCGGCGCGCCGGAAGCGATCGTCGATCAGCACCACGACACCTTCGTCGGTGGTCGTGCGGATCACCCGGCCCGCGGCCTGCACCACCTTCTGCAGGCCCGGGTACAGATAGGTGTAGTCGTGGCCGGCGCCGAACAGCGTCTCGAGCCGCGCCTTCATCTGCTCGTTGACGGGGTTGACCTGCGGCAGCCCGAGCGTGGCGATGAAGGCGCCGATCAGCCTTTGGCCGGGCAGGTCGACGGCCTCGGCGAACGCGCCGCCCAGCACGGCGAAGCCGATGCCGCGGCCGCCCGCGTGGAAGCGCGCGAGGAAGTCGGCGCGCGCGCCCTCGGTCATCTGGCGCGCCTGCGTCCACACGGGCACCTCGGCGTGCAAGGCCTGGAAAAGCTCGGCCACCTGGGCCAGGTAGTCGAAGCTGCTGAAGAACGCCAGGTAGTTGCCGGGCGCCTGCGCGAACTGGCGCGCCATCAGCTCCACGATCGGCGCCAGCGAGGCCGGCCGGTGGGCGAAGCGGGTCGACAGCGGTGCGACCTGCACGCGCAGCTGCGAGGCGTCGAAGGGCGATTCCACGTCGATCCAGGCCACGTCCGGCGGCAGGCCCAGCAGGTCGGCGTGGAAGTGCATGGGCGTGAGCGTGGCCGAGAACAGCGTGGTCGTGCGCGCAGCCAGGAAGCGCGGCTTCAGGAACGAGGCCGGCACCAGGTTGCGCAGGCACAGCGTGATGTCGCGCTGCGCGTCGTCGGCGATCGTCACGTCGAACAGCGAGTGGCTGCCGAAGGACTCGGCCAGGCGCGTGAAATGCAGCGTGTCGAAGTAGAACGCGAGCAGCTCGGGCGGCATGTCCTCGGGGTGCGCGGCCGAGTGGTCGCCGATCGCCGAGTTGACGTTCTGCAGCGCGGTGACCAGGCCCGGCGGCAGCTGCTCGTGCACGGCGTAGGGCTCCCGCTGCTGGCCGGCGATCTCGTTCCAGGCGCGCGCCAGGCGCTTGAGCGCAGGCGCGACCGTGGCGGGGGCGCGCGGACGCACGCCATCGAGCGCGGCGCGCGACAGCGTGGCCGAGTACATCTCGCGCGCCCGCGGCACCAGGTTGTGCGCC